>JAABUS010001627.1_pt1 | contig 47564 bp, 44 predicted proteins | sample 5560161 | NCBI WGS metagenome assembly JAABUS01 (sample SAMN10711885, study PRJNA513376) | rock metagenome | isolation source: Antarctica rocks | place: Antarctica: Victoria Land, Trio Nunatak nord | collected 2016-01-04 | reverse complement strand
GACGGCGATCGGGCGCAGGGCATTGCTGCCACCGATCTCACCGGGCACGAGGTGGGTCGCGCCGCGTCCAAGGTGGCGCTCCAGAGCGCGGAGGGCGACGAGCTCTTCGTCGCCCTGCTTGATGCGTTCAACGCTGACCGTGGGAGCACCCATACTCCCGACCGACACCACGAGGGCGTCGTCGGCTAACTCGTCGGGCTCGACCACGGCGACCGGTCCGCGCGCGGCGATCAACTCGCGGGCGTGGAGTTTCCCGAGGTAGGGGTTGCCGCCACCGCCGGTACCGAGGATGCCAGCGCCGATGGCGATACGCTCTAACGCCGCCTCATCGACGGTCCACATGCTGTCTCGTTGCCTCCCAAATCGCGGAAATGCCTGCCAGTAGTGGAATCGTGCCTATCAACGGATAAGCGGATAACCCTCGTCAGCAGGCGGGGCAATGCGGGGTGCTTCGCCACCTGCCACCCCCGTCAAGCGCGGCAGGTGACTTGCCTCTCGCTCCCGTTGGACAAAGACCATGGGCGGGTGACGCTTAGGCGGCAACCGAGTCACCGCTCGGTTGTGCCTGGACGCCGTTCACGGATTGATCACTGGCCGTCGTCTCCCTAGCTGGGAAGGGGCCTCCACCCAGCGCGTCGGCAAGCCGGCCGAGCGCCGCGAACGAGGGGGTGTTAAGGCCACGCTCGATCCGGCTCACGTGGGCAGGCGAAAGTCCGGACTGCCGTGCCAGTCGTTCAATCGACCACCCCCGTTGCCGCCGAACGTCGCCAAGCCCGATCCCAGCCGTCCGCCGCTGATCGCGATCCGGGGCGGCGGCTGCCTGGCGACCGGCGGCTCGCGAGGCGCGCAGCATAGTGAGGCAGGCTGGACTGCACGTTTTTCGGCGTCGGTGGGAATGGGGCTCAGTGAAAACAACACCACAGACGACACAGGTGACCTGGAGACGGCCGCCGCGGGCCTCGGAGACCTTGCGGGCGAAGGCATCCCGCCAGGCGGGATCGGTTCGGAGCTCAGCCAGCCGGGCGTGCCCCTTCGCCGAGATCGCCTTCGGGTCGCGGCCAGACCAGCCGGCCGGCGTATGGAGACCAGCCTCTTTGCGCTGCCGCAACACCTCGTTCGCGCGAGCTAGCGCGGCGCGGCGCGCAGCCTGGACCTTCGGACTCAAGCGCTGTTGGAGCCGGAGCCGCCGGCCCTTGGGAGATCGCTGCTCGGGCGTCAGTTCCGAGCGCGCGCGGTCACCGGCCGCCCGGAACTCGGCGAACGCCGGGGTCTGCTTGCGGACGTCCGCCTCCTGGCGCCGGATTCCCTTCAGGGCCGGGCCGATGAGGCCGGTGGTGGCGTTCAACCCGAAGAGCGCTTTGTAATCGCTGGGTGTGACGCCATGAACCTGGGTGACGTGACCGCCGAGGTTGCCATAGTATCCACCGCAAATGTGGCACTGGGCGCAGTTACCATCGTCGGCGAGAACGCCGAGTCGGCCATGAATCGGCCCCGTCCAGGTCCGCTCGCCATTCACCACGCGCCCCTCCTCAAAAAAATCTCGTGCCGGCGCAGCCGTCCCGGACCCTCAACGCTGTTTGCGACCACGGATTGTAGAGTTGTGAATGAACAATGGCAACGAGGCACCGCCGACGCCAGGTTCTTCAGGCTATGGCGGTGAAGCGGGCGGATGGTACTCAACCCCGTGACACCGGTCAATCCGTCCGAGGAGTTTTGCCGGATCTGGCATCGACGGTCAAGCCGAGGGGTCGGCAGGTTCCGCCGGCCGGGAGCTGTTCTCTCGGCCCAACGGATACGGAGCCCGGATGAACCAACGGCGTTGTCAGCGCCGACGTTGGCCCTCACCCCCCGCTGCCCAGCGGGCACCCGCGGCATGCACGGGAACGTCCCTCACCCCCTACCCCTCTTTCCCGGACAGTTTCGTTTTGGGCCGTGGGCGGCGGGTTTGGCGGCCAGGCACCCCCCTCCAGCCGCGTTCGATCGGCCGATGCTGACACGGCGCTGCGCGTTGCGGCCGCTTGGCGGCCCCGGCGCCGCGCCGGCTATGGGTGAAGGAAGGCCACGACGCAAACTCTCTGGGAGAGCGAGGCAGGGACGAGGGGATGGGTGTCACCGGCAGCTGAAGGCGGGTGCGTCGGCAAGGCGGTCATGGGGGGTGGCGGTGGGTGCGGGGGCAGGGCGGTCATGGGCGGTAATGAGGGGTGCGTGGTAACGGCGGACACACGCCCGGGGATCAACCCCGCCGGCCGAAGGCGGGTACGTGGTTGAGGCGGTCATGGGCCGTAATGAGGGGTGCGTGGTCACGGCGGTGGGTGCGGGGTCACGGCGGTGGGTGCGGGGTCACGGCGGTGGGTGCGGGGTCACGGGGCTCATGGGCGGTAATGAGGGGTGGAGGGGCAGCGCGGTTACGAGCCGTGGCGGTGGAGGCGTGGTCTTGGCGGTGACACGCCCGGGGATAAATCCCCGGGCTGACCCCACGAAGCCCCTCCGGGGCTGGACTCGCGCTCCCGGACCGGTTCCATTGGGGTGGCGGAAGGCGGTGGTGGTGGTTGGTCACGCACCCCGATGTCGCGTCTGCTCAACCGATTCGGGCGGGGCGCGAAGCATGGAGGCCACATCGCGTCGCCGGCAACGCGCCTGCCAGCGCCGACCGAGAGCCAACGCACGAACTGTCCGGGAGAGCCCCCTGCCCCCGTCCAGAGGGCACCCACCGGATGCGCGGGAGAGGGGAGCCCGGGCGCGGAGCACCGGTGGGGGACCCACGAATCAAGATGATTTGGTGCGGGTCACCGATTGCGCGGAATCTGGCAGGGCAGCGTCTCACGCGCATCAGCCTTGATCGCCGAGGCGAAGGGGGGACCGAGCCGGACCTGGTCCAACCTGGGCGAGGTGATCCGCGGTCGGCTCCGGCGACAAGACGAGAGCGCCAACGCAGAGCGGGCGGGAAGGATCCAGCGGGAAGGAGCTACGAGGGGACGGCGGAGGTTCCGACGGCCGGATCCGGCGTGGGCTCGGCGAGGAACCAATCGTCGAAGCGTTTTATGACACTTTCCCTGTTGTCGGCCCACCAGTTCCAGTTCTGGAGAAATTGTTCTGCCCGGTGGGGATCGGTGTTTGGGAGAAGGGCGAGGCGGCCCGGTTCTAGCAGGCCAAAGGCATTCCGATTGACGGGACCGAACGGGACCAGGCGCGAAAAGTTCGCGCTAGGAATGGCCCGCGTGGCGAAATTGATGAGGTCCATCGCCACGTCGACGTTCTGGGCTCCACGTGGGATGACCCACGAATCGGCCGACAGCATCCCGCCGTTCCATTGGATACGAAGCGAGGACCGGGCGTCGGTCGCTTCCGCCAAGACGTTGTAAGAACTCGCCATCGTGACATCTCCGGTCAGCACGAGGGCGACTGGCTGGCGCGCGTTGTCGTACCACTCTGTGATGAACGGTCGAATTTTGTCCAAGGACGCGAAGGCGCGACCGATGTCGAGCGGGTAGAGATCGCCGGCGCGAACGCCGTCGGCCATCAAGGCAAACTCAAGGGTACCGATTGGCGAGCGCCGCAACGACCTTCCGCCGGGAAAGCGGTCGACATGCCAGAAATCGACCCAACCGGAGGGGGGGTGCGATGCCGCGATCGAGTAGACGAGGACCGTTGAGAAGAATGCCGCGCCAACGGCGTGCTGAAGCGCGACCGATTCAAACAGGGGGGTGCGGTCGACCTTTTGGTAATCGACGGGGGTGAGATAGTTCGCGCGGGCAAGCGGCAGCACTTCGTCGGTCGGGACGTCGGCGAGGTCCCAGGTCACGCTCCCCTGGTCGACTTGCTGTCGCAGGGCGCCCAGGTCGGTCGCGGACTTTTGTTGGACGCGCGCTCCAGTTGCGGCGGCGAAGGGATCAAAGATGGCCGCCGTCTGGGCGTCTTGATAGTCGCCGCCTTGGGAGGCGACCGTGACGGTGCGGCCGGCCCACCGCCTCGGATCGAGGTAGCCGGGGATCGGTGAGGCGCTCGGCGGCGGCTGAGGGATCGGAGGGACACTGGTCCGACCGGGCGTTTCCGACGCTCGATTTTGGGAGGCGGGTCCGCACCCGACCACGGTCATTGCCAGGCCCGCGGCGGCGTACCTCGCCAGCGAACGGCGGGCGAGCGACCAGGAACTCATCCACCCGGTGGCGAGGCGTCGATCGTTAGGCACCGGGTTTGCCCAGGAGCCAGGCATTGAATCGCTGCGTCGCCTCGCCACGGTTGGCTGCCCACCAGGCCATGTCGGGTCGGAAAAGTTGGGGAAGGTTCGCTGGCGCGGTGGGGACCATCGCAATCACCTGAGGCTCCAGCAAGGCGAGGGCGGCGGGGTTGACGGGTCCGAGGGGGATGAGACGAGCAAGCGCCGCCTGTGCCTCCGCAGTGAGGGCGTAGCGCACCAAATCAAGCCCGATCTCCGGTTCACGGGCGAAGACCGGAATGCCCCAACGATCAGCGACGACGAGACCCTGATTCCACACCAGATCGACCGCCAGCCCGTCCCGCTGGCCGCCAGCGACGCGGTAGTGCCAGGCGGAGGCGAAATCGGCACGGTCGCTGCCGAGCCAACTGACGGGCTCGACGCCGCTATCCCACCAGCGGTCAATCACCTTGCCACTAATCTTCTTGAGTTGCTCGATGGCTCGCGCACTGTCGAGGGGATAGAGGGTATCCGGTGGCACACCAGCGGCGATGAGGGCGAATTCGAACGTCCCGAACGGGGTCCGCGCGAGCGCCCGCGGTCCTGGGAATGTTCGCACGTCCCACCATTCACGCCAGGTCGCGGGCGGGGTTCGGGCCGAGATGGCGTCGCGACGGTAGGCACTGACGAGCGCGTAGGCGAAGGCAGGCACCGAGAGATCGCCGCCGCCGAACGCGGCCACCGCGGCGGGGGCAATCTCCCCGAGGCGCAACGGCTGGAGGGAGGCGGCCGCCTGAGGGGATTCCGCCCAGATCGCGTCAATGAGGAGCACATCCGCATAGGGCCGGCGCTCGGCAACGGCTTCAGCCAGCCGGCTGTAGTCGGTCGTCACGCCCTCGACGATGCAACCGGTGGCGGCGGCGAACGGTTGCCAGAGGGCAGCGTTGAGGGCGGCTTGGACCTCACCGCCGAACGCTCCGACGCGCACGGTCCGGCCAGCCCACCGGTGGGGATCGTCGAACCCTGGAATCAGCGCCGATGGGGTACCACTCACGGGGATGGGAGTTAATTTCGCGACAGAGCCAGTACCACAGCCGCCGGTCATCAGTGTCGCGCCGCCGATACCGGCGAGCAGGAATCGGCGGCGATTGATCATCGGGGCGCTCGCGCGAAACCGATCGCTGAGTGGTTGGCCGGCGTTTGACCGAATCGATCCTGGCTCGGGCAAGGCGGTCGATGCCTCCCATGGGAATGTCGGGGAGTGGCGCGGCCCGGTCTCTCGACAGCGGAGGCGAAATGGCGCGTTCGAAGATCGACCAGACTACCAATGGGTTCGGTACAGGGTCAATGATCTGTTCCTTGGTATCGGAATGCAACGAGCGATCGGTGGCTCGGCGGGTCCATAGGAAACAGAGGATTGAAGAAGGGGCGTCGAACGCCGTTCGCCCCTGGTTCACGCGACGATGGGGACCGAGCGGTGACCGATCCGGAGAATAACCGCTCGGTGTTCGACAGGATGGGCGTTGGAGCCGGTGGAGGGCACGGGGGGCCGCATCCGCGGCGGGTCATCGCAAGGACGGCTTTGATGTAGTAACCGGGGGCACTCGCAGTCTGGCCCGGCCGCTTGCCGGATTGCAGCAGGAGCGCTACCCTGCACGCGCCGGAGGAGCCGGGTACGGACGGAGAGGGGAGCCGCGCGTGGACACCTACAACGTCTACATGGACGAGGCGCCGGCGGGCGGCGATATGGACGGCGACGAGGGCTACGAGGTCGAGTTTCGCGTCGTCCCCAATAGTAGTGACGATGGCGACCCGGAAAACAACGCCGTCCTGGCGGGGCTCGATCTGGTGGATCTCATCAATCTCCGTGATGCGCTGCAGCAGGAGATCGACAATTTCGCGCTCAGCGCTCTCGAAGCGCAGAGCCTGGCGGCCGGCAATGGCGAAGAATTGATGCCGTAGCGGTGTCCGACAGACGGACAGCATCATGGCGCCGCTTATCCGTGGGATCGACCGCGGATCAACGACGTTTCGAGTCGACGGAGGTCTCTGGCCGATGGCTGGTTAGCGTTCCTTGACGCCGCGCGCGGCACTCGCCGCCGCGGGCGTCCACCATGACGTGATCGACTCCACTCCACAGTATGCCGTGGACGTGGTCGATCTCGCGGGACCATGGGGGAACGGATGCTGACCGTTAGCAATCTCTCGAAGCGCCACGGCGAGCGCCTCGTTTTGAACCGTATCTCATTCACGATCAACAGGAGCGACCGGATCGGCCTCGTCGGCCCGAACGGCGTGGGCAAGTCGACGCTGCTCTCGATCCTGGCGGGGGAGGAGGAGGCGAACGACGGCAGCGTATCCCTCACTGGGGATTCCCGCATTGGATACCTCCGCCAAGGGTTCGCCGATCTGCCAGGAGCGACCCTTGATGGGCTCCTGACCCGCGTGAGCGCGGCCACCGGCGCGCTGTTGACCGCGGAGGCCAGGCTCGACGAAGCGATCGCGCGGATGGCCTCGCCTGAAGCAGAGCGGGAGCGATCGATCCGAGCGTACGACACGGCCTTGGGTGTATTTGAGCGCCATGGCGGCTATCCGAAGCGCGATCGCCTTACCACCATATTGCAGGCGCTCGACGTGGGCGGCGTGCCGTTCAGTGTCCCTCTGAGGCAGCTGTCGGGCGGGGAGAAGACGCGGGCGGGGCTGGCGGCGCTCCTAGCCGATCAACCGGACGTGCTCCTGCTGGACGAGCCGACCAACCATTTGGACATCGACGGGTTGAAATGGTTGGAGGGGTTTCTAGCGTCGTATCCCGGCGCTGTCCTGGTGGTCTCTCACGATCGAGCGTTCCTCGATCAAGCGGTGACGGCGATTCTGGAACTGGACGAGACGACGCATGAGCTGAGGCTGCACCACGGAACCTATTCAGACTACGCCGCGGCGAAACGAGCTGCTGCTCAGACCCAGGAGCGCGACTACCGGCGTCAGCAGCGCGAGGTCGCCCGCGTCGAGCGGGATATTCAGTCGTTGGCCACCCACGCGCATGCCACCGAGCGAGGCACGCAAGACGACTTCCTTCGGGCGCGGGCCAAGAAGGTGGCGCGCTCGGCGAAGGTTCGCGAGCGAAAGCTGGAGCGTGCCCTCGCTTCCGAGGAGCGAATCGAGAGGCCGGAGCGCCGATGGGAGATCGCCCCCGAGTTTGGGACACGCATAGAATCGAGCCGCGACGTCGCCAGAGTCGAAACAGTCAGCGTCGAGCTGGACGGAGCCTGTGTCCTGCGTGACATTGACCTTCACGTCCGATTCGGCGAGCGCATTGCCCTGACCGGACCGAACGGGAGTGGAAAGACAACGCTGATCCGACTTCTGGCCGGCGAGATCACGCCAAGCGAGGGACAAGTCCAGCTTGGTCCCGACGTTGTGGTTGGTCGATACGACCAAGAGCAAGAACTGGTGGCCGCGGACCGAACGGTGCTCGAGCAGGTTCGGGCGACGGCATCCCTCTCGGAGACCGACGCGCGATCCTTCCTGCACCGCTACCTATTCGGCGGCGACATGGTCTTTCAGCTCGGCGGCGAGCTCTCCTACGGCGAACGGGCACGACTGGCACTCGCGCTGCTGGTGCTGCGAGGCGCGAATTTTCTTCTCCTCGACGAGCCGCTCAACCATCTCGATCTGCCCTCGCGGGAGCGCTTCGAAGAGGCGCTGACCGGCTTCGGGGGAACGACGATCATCGTGCTCCACGATCGCTACGCAATCGACCGCTTGGCAACCCGCATGATCGAGTTGCGTCGGGGCAAACGAGGGTCACGGGTCGAACCGAGCCTCATGGAAGGCGGAATTTGACAATTGGGAACCCAAAATCGCGGTTAACCCCTTGTGTACTGAGGCAACGTACGATAATCTTGGGGCACCGCCCGGTGGACGACGCTCGTGGCGGCGGGGCCAAAGCACCTAGACCCGCCTGGGGGCCTTGACGACGATCAAGGGCGTTCGGCACCAGAAGGCAAGGGGGGATGCCACTGCCGTACCGAGTTAGCGCCTGAGAAGGCGCGCGGGGATCGTATCGACGTAGAAATCGGGAACGGACAGGAGGGGGAATTCTATGCGGACGATGATCACGGCTCTCGTCGCGGCGCTATTTTTGACGCTTGGCGTCGTGGCGGCTACTTCGGCGCAGGACGCGGGTCCGACGGCGGTCCCGGGGGCTGCTACAGCGGGCGACGTTACGGCCACCAATAGCGATGGCGTGCAGTCGGCCACCGCTGGCGATGCGGCGGCAACGAACGCTGGATGCGACGAGACGGCGACCGCGGACAATGTGACCGCGACCAACACGAACTGCCCGGCTCCGAAGCCCGCCCCGGCGCCCGCGCCGAAGCCCGCGCCGGCTCCGACCAACCTGCCGAAGACCGGCGTTGGTTCGTCCTCGACGGGTAACGGGATGCTGCTGGCGCTTCTGAGCGTGGCCGCGGTCGGCATGGCTGCCGCGAGCTACCGGCTGCGCCGCTCGTAACGACGAAAGGGCTCCCGGCTCTCTGACGAAGCGACTCATTTCATTCGCCGGGTAGCTGAGAGATACGCCGCTCCCATTCTGGGCAAAGCGCGCGAAACGAGGAGGGGGTGGTCCGATCAGCGGACCATCCCCTCCTCGTTTGTCATCTCCTCGGGGGGGAATGAAGCGAAAACTCGCCATCGAGTGCTCGGGGGTTACGCGAGCCGAGCGACCCGGGACGCGCGGGACTCGCCGAGCAGCCACGCTTGAACATCAAACGGCTCCTCTCCGTCTTTCGGCAGCACCCGTTGGTAGGAACCACTGGGGAGCAGCGCCCGGGCGTTGACCGTATCTTGGAGGTAGGCGGGAAGCACGACATCGCGGATGTGGGCCGCCAGGCCGACGTCCTCAACCGGGAAGACGACTTCGACCCGTCGATCGAGGTTGCGCTCCATCAAGTCGGCGCTTCCCAAGTAGAGCTCGTGGTCGCCTCCATTCCGGAAGTAATAAATGCGGCTGTGCTCAAGAAAGCGACCGACGATGCTGACGACTCGTATCGACTCGCTCCAGCCGGGAACGCCAGGTCGGAGACAGCAGGCGCCGCGAACGATGAGGTCAATCTGGACACCAGCACGCGACGCCGCGTACAACGCCCGGATAATCGTGCGGTCGACGAGCGAGTTGACTTTGAAAATCAGATGGCCTCCACCCGTCCGCCGATGGGCTTCGACCTCGCGGGCGATCGCGGCGAGGAACCGATCGCGGAGGTGGTCGGGCGCGACCCACAGCTTGCGGTAGCGGCGCTGGTCGGCATAGCCGGTGAGGACATTGAAGAGCTCGGAGACATCGCTGCCGAGATCATCGCGGGCCGATAGCAACCCTAAATCCTCGTAAACGCGGGCGGTACTCGCGTTGTAGTTTCCGGTGCCAAGGTGGACGTAGCGGCGCAGCCCGGAGGCCTCCCGCCGGACGACGAGTGTCGCTTTGCAATGGGTTTTGAGACCAGCTAGACCGTAGGCAACGTGGACGCCGTGGCGCTCCAACTCCTCTGCCCAGGTAATGTTGTTCTCCTCGTCGAACCGGGCTTTGAGCTCGACGAGCACCGCCACTTGTGTATCATCGTCGCGCGCCTCGATCAGCGCTGGGATAAGGGGCGAGTCTTTCCCGATGCGGTAGAGCGTCTGCTTGATCGCCACGACCTCGGGATCGGTCGAGGCCGCGTGGACGAAATCCGCGACGGCGCTGAACGACTGGTACGGATGATGGACGAGAAGATCTCGCTCTCTGAGCAGCGCGAAGATGTCGGCATCGGGGGTGTCCGGCACCGTCGCGGCGAGATCGAAGACCGGAGCGGGCACAAAGGGCGGATCCTTGAGGTCGGAGCGATCCAACGCGCTCAGTTCGACCAAATCCTCTACCGCCAACGGGCCGTCGACGACGTACAAGTCGCGATCAGTCGCGTGCAGATGCTCCACCAGCCAATCACGGACATCCTCGGGCATCGAACGATCAACCATGAGACGGACGACGGGACCGAAGGCGCGTCGCGAGATCGACTCGCGCATGGTCATCATGAGATCGCTTTCATCGTCGTCATCATCGTCCTCGGCCAACTCGATATCCGAGTCCCGGGTGAGGTGAAACGGGTAGCAGGCCAGAATCTCGGCACCGGGAAAGAGCCGATCGAGGTGAGCGGCGACCACCTGCTCCAGCCAGGTAAAGCGGGTACGCGCAAGCATGTCGTCGTCGGCATCCGTCGGGTCAAGCGGCAGGAGTCGGGTCAATGTCGCGGGAATCTTGATGCGCGCGAAACGAGCGCCATTTTCAAGGCCGAGGACGGCAATGAGATTGAGACTCAGGTTCGACACATGCGGGAATCGCCGACCACGATCAATGGCCTGAGGGGTGAGAACCGGAAAGATCTCTTCCTCAAAGCGACGACCGAGCGCCGTCTGCGTGGCGGGATCGAGCTCGGCATAGGGAAGGATCGTGATGCCGGCCTCGGCAAGATTTGGCAGGAGATCGTTCGCCAGGAGCGAGCAGTGGTCGTCCAGGAGTTGCTGCGTCACGCGACGGATGGCGGCGAGTTGAGCTGTGGGCGTGCGGCCATCGGGGCCAACGTCGCCGACACCGGCGGCGATCTTCCGCTTGACGCCGGCGACCCGGATCATGAAGAACTCGTCGAGGTTCGCGGAGAAAATCGCGGCAAAGCGAACGCGCTCAAGGAGCGGCGCCGCGGGGGTGAGCGCCTCGTCGAGGACGCGTTGGTTGAAGGCCAGCCAGCTCAGCTCGCGGTTGATGAACAGTTCCGGTTCCAACGGCGGCAGGATGAGGCTGCCGTCCGACGCGAACGGAGCGCTCGGTGATCCATTCACGCGACCGTCCCTCGGAGGGGCGCCGTTGGGAAGCGTTGATGACGGAGGTGAGGCGGGGTCGGTTGCGGCTGCTTTAGCCCGCCGTCGTCCTTTTTGCCGGGTGGTCATGTGCCTCCACGTCCATAGCGACAACGTCCCGAGGCACCACCAGCAGACGAGAAAGCGGACGAACCCTAAAGGGGATCGACGGCCCGTCCACCTTCCAACATCTCGCGGACCCTGCGCAGCGCGAGCACGGGCACGAAGGTCTTGACCCGGATCGACTCCCGCCATAAGTCGGCGACCGCCTCCTGGGCGCAGCGCTCAAGGGTCGATCCATCCGCCTGGTCGCCAAATGCTCGTTTCGCATCCGACACCACGCGGGCTGTCATTGCCGCCGGCGTCGCGACCGAATCCTTTTGCCCGAAGACGCTATCCACTCACGGTCCCTCCGCCACAGCAATCATCATCGCACACGGCACGAACCAACCGTCGACGCATGTTTGCAACGTGGTCAGTTCACTCACGTCGACGGGCGCGCGGTGCCTCTGCGATGCTGCACCGCAAGAGACCTCTCTGACCAGGGTTAAAGGTAAAATTTTTGTAAATATCCGTGAAGGAGGGCACTGGTGTAATGGATCCCACCACGAATGTCAGGCACTAACCACGGGCATTCAGCGCTAGTCTCGCGAAGCGTTGGAGAGTGGTCGCTGCGCTTCAGCCGCCGACCGATCACGAAGGTGCCGCGATAGCGTGCCGCTTGGTCATGTCGCGTTGGCTCAGGCCATTAGGAGCGGCGTGGAGAGAGTCCCCGAGGATCCGATGCGGGCGCACCGGTGGGGCCAGCGCACGAGAGCAGCCCGAACCTGGGTCTGACAACCTGTAGTCATCAGGCGTGATGCCGTGAGAGCCACCACAGCGCCCAGGGGGCGTCGCGCCGGTCCGGAGACATCATTCTCTCCTTTCTCGGCTACCATGGGGTCGCTGACGAGGCTCGTGGACGCCGCCAAGAGCGGCTGGGAGGTTCTCCATGGCGACCACCGTGAACGAGATGTTTCTGGCGCCGGGCTACGACGCGACCCGAGTCCGGGAGGCGGTGCGCGACAACGTCTGGTTGCATTTCACCCAGATGGCTCCGTACCGCGATCCGGATCACCGACCCTTGATCCTCGTTCGCGGCGACGGCAGTACCGTTTGGGACGCGGACGGCAAGGCCTACCTCGACCTTCTGGCGGGGATCTATTCGGTCAATGCCGGATATGGCCGGCAGCGGATCGCTGAGGCGATGATGGCCCAGCTCGAGGCGCTGCCATTCGTTAATCCGTTCGGGTACACGAGCGTGCCGGCCGCGGTGCTGGCGGACCGCCTCGGCGACCTCGCCCCCCTTGGCGGAGAGGCGCGTGTCTTTTTCACGTCCGGGGGCTCGGAATCAGTCGAGAGCGCGTTAAAGCTCGCCAAACAGTATCAAACGGTCCGAGGGTTTCCCCATCGCTGGAAAACGATCTCGCGGCGTGTGGCTTATCACGGCACGACGATGGGCGCACTATCGGTCAACGGTTTGACCGGCGCCCGCGCTCCATTCGGTCCGCTGGTGCCCGGGGCTCGCCACGCGCCCATGTCACACCGCTATCGCTGCCCGTATTGTCAGGACGCGCCAGCATGCACCCTAATGTGCTACGACGAGATCGAGCGTTTGGTCGAGTTCGAGGGGCCCGACCAGGTCGCGGCTATCATCACCGAGCCGGTCCAGAATGCCGGCGGCTGCATTCCGCCGGGGTCGATGGAGTACTTCAAGAAGATCCGGGCGCTCTGCGATCAAACTGGCATTCTGATGATCATGGATGAAGTCATTTGCGGCTTCGGGCGTCTCGGCGAGCTGTTCGGCTCAACGTATTTCGGAGTGGAACCGGACGTTATCACCACCGCTAAGGGGATCACGTCCTCCTACGCGCCGTTAGGAGCGGTCCTGGTCCGCAAAACGGTCGCGGACGCGTTCACGGCTGACGATACCGGGGACCCAACGTCCCCTCTCGACCGGGTGCGGCGGTCTGGCTTTCTTCACGGCTTGACCTTCGGCGGCCATCCTGTGTCGTGCGCGGCGGCGTTGGCGAACCTCGACATTATGCTGGAAGAGGATTTGCCCGGACGCGCCAGGAGAGTCGGCGCGTACTTCCGAAAGGAGTTGGAAGCGGCGCTCGGCGACCACCCCAACGTCGGCGATATCCGCGGCGCGGGACTCTTCCTCGGCATCGAGCTGGTCGTCGATCGGGAAACGAAGGCGAGCCCGGAGGACGCGGGACAGCTCGCGTTGTTGACCGATCGGATGCGGGATCGCGGTCTGATCCTGCGCAACGACGACCGGAACGACCCGACGACTCAACTCTGTCCGCCGCTCGTGATCACGGAAGAGGAGTGCGATCGCGTCGTATCGATCCTCGTCGAGAGCTTCGACGAGTTTGGGCGCGAATTGGGGTCTATCGGCCGTGCCCACCCAGCCAGCTAACCCGATGATCCAGATTGACCGGCTCGATCATCTGGTGCTAACGGTTCGTGATATCCACGAAACGTGCGCGTTTTACACGGCCGTCCTTGGCATGAGGGTGGAGCAGTTCGGCGACGGCCGGATTGCGCTCCGATTCGGTCAGCAGAAGATCAATCTGCACGAGGCGGGGCGAGAGTTTGAACCAAAAGCGGGCCGACCGACAGCTGGCTCGGCCGATCTTTGCTTTCTGACGACGACACGGCCCGAACAAGCGATTGAGCATTTGCAGGCATGTGGCATTGATGTCATCGAGGGACCGGTTCCGCGGGCGGGGGCCGCGGGGCCAATCGATTCTCTCTACTTCCGCGATCCGGACGCGAATCTGATCGAGTTAGGCCATCTCAGACCCCGGTTGGACTGACGCGACGTGGGTACCTCGGTACGTTGCGGGGGATTCGGTTGGGACTGGTCGCGAAGCGATGCTCGGCGTGAGCGGCGACGAGCGTGTCCCGTCGCGGGGACAGGCTCGGCACCGGTCAATCACGTGAACCGAGTTTCATACTGAGGTCAGTTGTTCGGGACGACAGCGCCGGCGCCGGCCGCCTCGACGGTGGCCGGCTGCTGGGGAACGATGCCGGCCTCGATATCGGCAGGTGACGGCGGTCCAAGGACGGCAGTGACTTCCTTCGCGTCGAGTGTTTCGTGCTCGAGGAGGGCCGCGACCAGGGCGTCCAGCTGAACGCGGAACTGACGGTTGAGATCGAGGGCCCGGTGGAGACCGCCCTCGACCATCTCGCGCACGGCGTGGTCGATGCGCTGAGCCGTCGCATCGGAGAAGGCCTTGTCCTGGGTGATTTCGCGACCGAGGAAGACGTGCTCTTCGCCGGTGCCAAGGTAGACCGGCCCAACATCGTCGCTCATGCCCCACAGACCGACCATCCGGCGCGAAAGGTTCGTGGCTTCCTTGAGATCGTTCTCAGCTCCGGTCGTGACCTCGTCATAGACGACGATCTCCGCCGCACGGCCGCCGAGCAGCATCGCCAACCGACCGACCAGGTAAGTCCGGCTGTAATTGTGGCGGTCTTCCTCCGGCATTTGGACCGTAACCCCGAGGGCACGGCCGCGAGGAACGATGCTCACCTTGCGCAAAGGATCGGCGCCGGGGGTAAAGTGGGCAACGAGGGCGTGACCGGCCTCGTGGTAGGCGACGACTTCGCGTTCCTTCGGGTTCATCAGACCCGACCGCGTCGTACCCAGGAGGATCTTGTCGAGGGCCTCCTCGAAGTCGCTGGGCGTGATCTCTTTGCGATTGCGACGGGCGGCAGTGAGCGCCGCCTCATTCACCAGGTTTGAAAGATCGGCGCCGGAGAACCCGGTGGTGCCGCGGGCGATGGACGCTTTGTCGACATCTGAGGAGAGGGGCAGACCCCGGCTGTGGATATTCACGATCGCTTCCCGGCCGACGCGATCGGGCAGACCCACGGTGACCTGGCGATCGAAGCGGCCAGGTCGAAGGAGGGCCGGGTCGAGAACATCGGGCCGGTTAGTCGCGGCCATGACGATGACTTCGACATTGGTTTCAAAGCCGTCCATCTCAACCAGCAACTGGTTCAACGTCTGCTCGCGCTCGTCGTTGGAGCCGCCAAGACCGGCGAAACGCTGACGGCCGACGGCGTCAAGCTCGTCGACGAAGATGATGGCGGGGGCATTGGTCTTCGCCTTGTCAAAGAGGTCGCGGACCCGGCTGGCGCCGACGCCGACGAACATCTCGACGAATTCCGAGGCGGAGACGCTGAAGAAGGGGACGCCCGCCTCACCCGCGACCGCCCGCGCGGTCAAGGTCTTGCCTGTACCGGGAGGGCCGACGAGGAGCACGCCACGCGGCAGGCGAGCACCGAGAGAATGGTACTTCGCGGGATTGCGGAGAAAGTCAACGACTTCGGTCAGCTCCTGCTTCGCTTCATCCTCGCCAGCGACGTCGGCGAAGGTCACCTGGGGTCGCTCGGGATCGTGTTGACGGGCACGGCTGCGGCCGAAGCCGAAGACGTTCTGCTGGCCCCGGCTCATCTGGCGACCCATAAAGACGATGATGCCGACGATGACGAGAACGGGGAGGAGGCTGAAGAACAGGGTCGACAAGACCGAGTCACCGCCACGCTCGGCGCTGACCACCACGCCTTTTTCACGAAGCAGCGGGAGCAACTGCGCGTTGTCGACCGCGATCGGCAAGTTCGCCTGGACCTGGCGTCCCCGGGAGACGGGATCGCTGGAGGCATTGCTGGCGGCCGGCGTGACGAGAGCCTCGGTGCGGCGATCCCAGGCGATATCCTGCTTCAAGTCGGCGTCGATCCGCGTGTCGCCGATCGATACCTTCTCGACGTTGCCACTCCGGACCTGCTGCTCGACCACGGAGTACGGGACCTGGATGCGCCCAGCTTCGCGGCTGGGGCCAAAGAGGTCGTAGAGCTGCCAGGCAACGAGGGCCAGGAAGACGGCGCCGATGACCCAAGGAGGAATGCGCGGGCGGCGGGACTGGCCGGGCCCCCCGGTGCCGGGCCGCGGATTGCTGTTCAGGGGATTCGACCCAAGGTTGCGGCCAGGGCCTGAGCGCTGATTCCCCTTGGAGGAGCGGTCGCCGTCCTTGTCTCCGTCGGGGAGACGGTTCAACGATACGACTTGGTCACGTTTCTTGGAAAACATTCATCTCGTCCATTCCGTCGCGCGATTCGGGGAGTGTGCCCCGAGAGTCCCCCGGCGCGCTGATGCTGGGCCGGGGACTCAAGGGTATGGTAGGCGTACGAACAGTTTATGTCGATAGTATGACTCGCTTCCAGGTGGATAAATGCTACCCGCTCCGGGATTCATCCCGGCCGGTGGTGTTGGTCACGAGACGCCAGCGAGCGGGAACGGCGAACGGGTCGTCCTCGCCATGCGCAAAACCAACCCAGTCGACCTCGGGCGAGCGGCGGAGGATCACCGGGATCACTTGGCCGTGGACGACCAGTTTACCATAATGCTCGCCCTCCCCCCAGCGACGAAGCGCCTCGTGATAGGCGGCGGCGGCGGCCGGGTCACCGAGCATAAGATCGATGAATTCGACCGTCGTGAACTCGTCGCCGTCGAGACGGGTCAAGATGTCGAGGACGGCTGGAGTCATGAAGTCAATCAAGGCGTCGACACGATCCGGGCGGTCGAGGTGTCGTTGGTCGTCGCGTGAATCGCCCATCGGCGAAACTCCCATGAATTGATCCGGCAGCGGGAAGCTATCGTTAGAATAGCCCGAGCCGGGGTGACCCGACAGCAGGACGGGGCATGCAGACGCCATCATAGGCGACGCGGGGGAGGCGATCATGCGTGAGGTCCAGGCGAGGACGGCGGACGTCGTCGTCATCGGAGGCGGGGTCAACGGGGTCTCGGTCGCGTTCCAACTCGCCAAACGCGGGGTTCGGGACATCGTGCTGCTGGAGCGACGACAGCTGGGAGCGGGAGCGACTGGCAAGTCGGGAGCGTTGGTTCGCTGCCACTACGCGAATATTCCGGAAGCGCAGCTCGCGCTGGAAAGCCTACGCATCTTTCGGGCGTGGGAGGACGAAATCGGCGCGGGATCGCCGGGATTCGAGGCGACCGGGTTTATTCAAGTGGTGTCGCCAGAAGACGAAACGCGGCTCCGCTCCAACGTCGCGGCGCAGCAGGCGATTGGTGTCGAGACGAGCGTGGTCTCGGCGACCGATCTCCGGGAGATCGAGCCGCTGATGCGGACCGATGACCTAACGGTGGCGGCGTTCGAGCCCGGTTCCGGGTTTGCCGATCCGAACGCGACACTCTATGGGTTCGCCGCGGCGGCGGTCGAGCGGGGCGTGCGCATCCGGACGGAGACGGCGGCGATTCGCCTGCTGGAGGAGGGGGGCCGAATCACGGGCGTCGAGACAACGGATGGAGCGATCGCGACACGGACGGTTGTCCTTGCCGGAGGATCGTGGGCAGATAGATTGCTCACTCCGCTTGGGCTGGACTACGGCCTGACGCCGGTGCGAGTCCAGGTGGCGATTTTCCGCTGGCCGCCGGAAATCGACGGTGGCCGCCGGCACCGCGTCGTCATCGACGCGACGCGGCACTCCTGGTTCCGACCAGAGGGGCCGGCGAGCACGCTGATCGGGGCCGAGCTCGGGGTTAGCACGACGGACCCGGACGCTTTGGACGAGACGTTGGATCAGCAGTGCATCGAGACGGGGCGGGCGGCGCTTTCGGCACGGTTCCCCGCGTTCGCGAAGGCAACGATGCGTGGCGGTTGGGCGGGCACATTCATGCGGAGCCCGGACGGTCACCCAATCATCGACCGCATCCCGAGCATCGACGGGTTGTACTGCGTCGCGGGCGACAGCGGGACGTCGTTCAAGACGGCGCCGGCGATCGGCGTTTGCCTGGCGGAGTGGATTGTCGACGGCGCGGCCCGTCTCGTCGATCTCTCACCGTTCCGGTCTACCCGATTCGCCGAGGGGCGACCGTGGCTCGATGAGCTGGCGTATGGTGACGACCGCCAATTGACGATCTCGAGATAGGGTCGGGGGGCGTGCGCGCCGTAGCGACCAACGAGGGGAAACGTGGAGGGCGAGTGATCGTCGCAGTGCCACTGGCGGTTCTTCCGCGATGATTTAATCGTCCTGGTCGCCGCGCCGCAACGCGGCGTAGCTCTCGTAGCGGGCGGGTGAAATGGCGCCGGTAGCGAGCGCGTCGCGGACGGCGCAGCCAGGTTCGTGGAGGTGGGTGCAATCGGGATAGAAACAGGTCTCGAGATAGGGGCGCAACTCGGGGAAGCAGCGGTCGAGATCGGCCGGTGCGACGCCCTGCAGGGCGAGGGCGCGGATGCCGGGCGTGTCGGCGACATAGGTTTCGGGGTCGCCGGAGAGGGAATGCAACTCGGCCGCGATCGTGGTGTGTCGACCTTTACCAGTCGCTTCGGAAAGGGCGCCGATCGCGCGCTGCCGCTCGGGGTCGAGGGCGTTGAGGAGACTCGACTTGCCGACGCCGGACGGACCGGCAACCACGGTCAGCTTACCTTGGAGCACCGATCGCAAGGCGAGCAAACCGAGAGAGGTGACAGCGCTGAGGTAGTGGACGTCGTAGATTGGCTCATAGTCGTGGAAGAGCGATCGGGCCAGGGAGGGAGAATCCGGCCCGGCCGGTCGATCGAGATCCATTTTGTTGACACCGATTAAGGCCGGTAGACCGCGCGATGCGGCGAGAACGAGGAAGCGGTCGAGCATCCGGCGGTGCGGCGCGGGGTCACGGACGGCGAAGAGGAAGAGGGCCTGGTCGGGATTGGCGACGATGACCTGCTCGACGTCGTCCGTCAGGCGCGCACGACGGGCGAGGACGCGGGTCCGCGGCTCGATCTCCTCGATTTGCCCTTCGTCCGAGCCAAGCTCGGTGACCCAGACGCGGTCGCCGACCGCGACAAGGTCGGTCCGGCGGCGTTCGCGGCGGAGGGTCCCTTTGACGGTACTGAGGAGGACGCGATGGTCGTCGACCAATCGGACCTCGAAATACTTGCCGTAGGCGCGGATGACGAGGCCAGCGAGGGCATTGACCGGGCGCGGCGCCGGTGGAGAGAACGAAGCGGAGCGCTCTTGAGACTGGCGGCGGTGTGAGCGCCGCGGCTCGGTCCGGGTCACCTGCGTCCTCTCGCGACATGACGCTCCGCGGCGTGACCGGAGATGGGACGCCGGGTCCATGGTCGAGCGGGGAACTCGCGCTGACGAGAGCGAGCTCGTAGGGAGGAACCGCGAGGCTCCGGGATTCTCATCCGACTATGTCACCTTGCCCAACCGCGCGACAACCAACTCAGTCGAGTCTACACGCTGGCGGCGACGTCGCCCGAACCCGAGAGAAGGCGAAGGAACGATGAGCGGGCGAGACCGAGTAGTGGTTGAAGTGGCGCTGAACGGCTCCCGGACTCGACAGGAACAGCCGAACGTGCCGTACACGCCGGAGGAGGTGGCGAGCGAGGTCAGCCGGTGCGCGGCCGCGGGAGCGACGATCTTCCACATCCACGCCCGGGCGGACGATGGTGGTTGGAGCGCTGACCCAACGTGGTACGCGGAGGCCCACCGGCGTATCCGCGCCGCGGTACCCGACGCGTTGATCAGCGTAACGTCAATCCGACCGGCTGGGGTGGCGGTCTCGGCGATCGTCGATCTCCTCGGCGCGCTCGCCGCCGAACCGGCGACCCGAGCCGACCTGATGTCGATCAATCTCGGGCACATCGTGACCTGGCAAGCGCCGGACACGAAGACCAGGGAGCGGCGGACGGTCCACTATCCAAACGCCCATGACGAGATTGTGGCGCTCCTTGCGGCGTGCGAGGCCCACGAGGTCGTGCCGGAACTGGGAGTCATGGATCTGGGATTCGTGAGCAACGCGGTGGTGATTCGGGACGAGGGCCGGCTGCCTGAGAGGCCGTGGTTCCTGGTGGAGCTCGACGGCGCGGAGTACGGCGATGGGGTGCAGGTGGCGCCTTCGACGGTGGCGAATTACGAGGCGCTGGCGGCGCCGCTGCGCGCGTCCTTTCCGGGGGCGTCGTGGGCGGCACACGGGCAGAGGAACGCGGGGTACGCGATCCTGCGGCGGGCGCTGGAGGACGGGTCGCACGTCCGCGTCGGCTTCGAGGACGCAATTCACCTGCCGGACGGGAGGCTGGCGGGGAGCAATGCGGACCTCGTCGCATGGGTGGTGAACGAGGCGCGTGCGAGAGGGCGCGCGCCGGCAACGCCGGAGGAGACGCGGACGGAGGTCGGAGGAGTTCGGAGTCAGAAGTCAGAAGTCAGAAGTCAGGAGCGGCGGGCGCACTCTCTGGCTCTAAATCAGCGTGTTTGCACGAAACGGATGGACGGCCCTCCCGGCCAGACCGGCGCACGGGGGCGACGGTCCCACGGGGCTCGAACCACGGTCACCGACGGCCCTCATCCCCACGGTACGAGAGGGGAAGAGGGAAAGACGGAAGGAGAACGGTGTCGGGGAGTGGGAGCACGATGCGTGGTCGGCCCAGGGATGGGGCTGGTAGCCGACGACGGAGAGGGGCTCGGGATGACCCAGGTGAGCTCTGGGGCCGCGGATGACGTCCTGGCAGGGACGGGCAAGATAGGCTGCTGCCCAGGTCCCCGCCCTCCCACCGGAGGCAGACCGCTTAAAGAGTAGAATATATGTTCTATATCTGCGTGTCAAGGGGTTTGGCTGGCGCTGATGGCGTGGCCGGTGGCTTGTGTGGTATTGGATACATTCTCCGGCGGAGAGACGTCGTCAGTCGACCGGGCGCGGCGGTGTTGGGGTCGGGTTCACAGCGAAGGACCTCAGGTAGCGGGCGACTGAGGACCGGGTGAGAATTCCGCGCGCTCTTCCTCCGACGCGAGGTGAATTATGGTGACGGCGTCGTCGGGGTCGAGGGTCGCCGCGCTACCGCGACGAGCGCGCTCGGATGGCGCGTGTCCTCCGGCAGGTGCTGAGCGCTTCGGTCCGTGCGGGCTGCTCGGGCTTGGGACGGTAGCGCACCATCCCCCGGTTCCCAGCCGACCTCTCGGTGAGTGGTCGTGGCTTGGCGGAGAGGCGGCAGGCGGCGCCCCTCGGCGCGTACGGGGACCGACCCATCGAACGCGCCGGTCACCTCGAACTCATCGGGTCAGGGCCACGAGCGTGGAACGTGGAACGGCCACCGAGCAAGCTCGACTACCGGCGGGGACTGGCCCATGTCCTCAGCTGCGTCGCCCGCTTGGCCGGTTCCGCGAGGAGTCGACGGGCTTACAGATCACCGGGTTGAACGAGACCGCTTTCATAGGCGAAGACGACCGGTTGGACGCGGTCGCGCACACCCAGCTTCGCGAGGACGTTGGAGACGTGGGTCTTGACCGTCGCCTCACCGACGTAGAGCAGGGCGGCGATCTCCGCGTTGGCTAGCCCACGGGCAAGCAGGCGGAGGATCTCGGTCTCTCGATCGGTTAGCTGATTCAGCTGCTCGGCGTGGTCGGTGGGTGCGGGCCGCTTCGCGAACTCGTCAATGATCCGGCGGGTGACGGACGGCGCCAAGAGGGCGTTCCCCGCCGCGACGACTCGCACCGCCTCGATCAAGTCCTCGGGCGGGGCGTTCTTCAGCAGGAAGCCGCTCGCCCCCACCCGCAGCGCCTCAAAGATGTACTCATCGCGCTCAAACGTCGTTAGGATCAATACGCGCGGGGGTCGATCCTTGACGAGTTGGAGGATCTGGCGGGTAGCGGTGATCCCGTCCATAACCGGCATCTGGACGTCCATCAGCACCACATCGGGCCGCAGTGTCCGGACGCGGGCGACCGCCTGCTCGCCATCTTCGGCCTCACCGACGACCTCGATCTCGGGCTCGGACTCAAGGATGAGACGAAAGCCGGCTCGGACCATCGCCTGGTCGTCGGCGAGCAGCGTGCGGATGGTCATGGCGGGCTCCCATCCAACGGTAGATCGGCGCGGACGACGAAGCCGGCGCCGGCGTGGCGCCCAACCTGCAGCCGGCCGCCGAGCAGGGCGACCCGCTCGCGCATCCCGATCAGGCCGTTGCCGTCGCCAGTCGAGCCGCCCTCCCGCTCCGCGGCCGCGCCGTCGTCGGCGATCTCGACCTCGAGGGCTCGCGCCGCGTAGCGGACGGTGACCGACGCGGTGGTTGGTCCGGCGTGCTTGAGCGTGTTGGTCAGGGCCTCCTGGACGATGCGATAGGCGGAGAGGTCGACGGCCGGTGGAAGCAGGCGAGGCTCCCCTTCGACCTTGAGCGCCACGGGCAGGCCGGCCGCGCGCATCTGGGCAACCAGCGCGTGGAGCTGGAGCAGGGTCGGTTGGGGCGCCAGTCCATCTTCCTCCTCTCGGCGGAGAAATCCGAGGAGACGGTGCAGCTCCCGGACCGCCTCGCGGCTGGTGGCTTCGATCGCCATCAGCACTTCCTCCGCTTTCTGGGGCTGGCGGTGCAGGACGCGGCGGGCGGCTCCGGCCTGGACGCCCATCAGGCTGACATGGTGGGCGACGACGTCGTGGAGCTCGCGGGAGATGCGGACGCGCTCGTCGAGGACGGCGCGGCGGGCGTTCAGCTCCCGCTCCCGCTCCAGCTGACGCGTCCGCTCCGCCAGCTCGATCTCGCGCTCACGTGCGGAGCGGGCGACGTCGCTGAAGAGCCAGACCCAGCCGACGAGGGCGACGTTGCTGGCGATGAGCAGGCCGATGCCGAGTACCGGGTTGCCTGGAACGCCGTCCTGGGAGACCGTTTCAAGGACGACCAACGCCGTGATCGCCGCCGCGGACGCGGCCCGGACCCAGGTACGCCAGCGGCCCTGCCCGTGCACCCCGGCCGAGTAGGCGGCGAGCAGCCAGCCATTGCCGAACCAGGGATTCGGCGGCAGCCCAGAGAGCGGGTAGAGCGCGGCGACGACGGTGACCGCGGCCAGCGTCGCCAGCGGGTTTCGACGCCGCCAGGCCAGCGGCGCAAACAGAGCGAGCACGAGGACGGCCGCGAAGGCAGGCGACACCGGCGACGACTCGGGCCAGGCCGTAGGCAACGCCACCAGTCCGAACGCGACGAAAGCCGCCGCGACGACCGCGTCGGTCGCGGCAGGATGGCGGTCGGCGAGGGCGAGCAACCGCCGGAAAGGCCGGTCCTTCATGGAAACAAGCATAGCCGGACGGCCGCGCCGCGCCCTCCCCCGTCTGGGGGAGGCGGCGGATTGTCGACGTCCCTCTGGCGGCGGAGGCCGGATTCACTCCGTTGGCCGATGGCGGGGCCGCCGTCCGCCTCTAGTCTGGTACTGTCGCCGGCGGGGGGCTGCCTCGCCAAGTGTCGCCGGGTAACCGGATCAACGAAAGGACCGTGCCGTGTCCACGCGAGAACGCATCCGCCCCTCCCGCCGAACGCTGCTCAAGGCGTCAGCGGCCTCGGCCGCCCTCGCCCTCGTTAATAGCGTCACGCCGTCCCTGGCGAGCGCCCAAGCCTCCACGCCCACCGCTGCCAGTTCTGTGACCGACCCCGATTTCGCCACGCTCGACGCCCTCGTGACGAAGCGCATGGACGCCCTCGGCGTGCCCGGCGTCGCCGTCAGCGCGATCTTCGGCGACCGCGAACACGCGGCCGGGTTCGGCGTGACGAACGTCGACCACCCGCTGCCGGTGGACGCCGACACCCTGTTCCAGATCGGGTCGAACACCAAGACGGCCACCGGTACGGCGCTGATGCGCCTGGTCGAGGCCGGCAAGCTCTCCCTCGACGCACCGGTCCGCGCCTACTTGCCGGCCTTCCGGGTCGCCGACGAGGGGGTGTCCAAAGCCGTCACGGTCCGCAACCTGGTCACGCACACGGCGGGCTGGTTTGGCGACGACTTCACCGACCCGGGCAACGGCGACGACGCGCTCGCCCGCTACGTGTCGGGGATGGCCGACCTGCCGCAGGTTGCCCCGCTCGGCGCCCACTTTTCCTACAACAACGCGGCGGTCATCGCCGCGGGGCGGATCGTCGAGGTCCTGACCGGCCAAACCTACGAGGCGGCTGTGACGGACCTGGTGTTGGCGCCGCTGGGGATGGACCGCTCCTTCTTCTTCGCCCACGAGGTCATCACCGAGGCGGTGGCCGTCGGCCACGACGCCCCGGAGGGCAAGCCGGTCGTCGTCCGACCCTGGGCGATCCCACGCGCCGCAGACCCGGCGGGCGGCGTGGTCTCCGGCGCGCGCGACATGCTGCGCTACGCCCGCTTCCACCTTGGCGACGGCACGGCGAACGGCGAGCGGGTGCTCTCGGCGGCATCGATGCGGCGGATGCGGACCCCGCTCGGCCCGGGCGGCGCGCTCGGTCCGGACGTGCTGGACGGCGTCGGCGTCAACTGGCTGCTCTCGATGGTCGACGGCGCCCGCGTCGTCCAGCACGGCGGCTCGACGAACGGGCAGCAGTCCGCGCTGGTGCTCGTGCCGGAGCGGGCGTTTGCCCTGGTCGTCCTCACCAACGCCAACCTCGGCGGGGCGCTCGGCACGGAGGTCACCGACTGGGCGCTGGCGCGCTTCCTCGGCATCCGGAAGGATCCACCGGTCGAGCAGCCGATCCCGGCCTCCTTGGCAACCGGCATCATCGGGCGCTATGGTGATCCATCCACCCTCTCCATTGAGGTCGCCGAGCGCGGGAGCGCGCTTGTGGCGACACCAATGCAGGCCGGGAAGCCGATCCCCGAGGAGGCGCTGACCTTGCGCTTCGTCGGCAACGACCGCTTCGTCTCCGACTCCCACGGCGTCGGGGTCTACACCGACGCTGTGCGCAATGGCACCGGAAAGGTGGCCTGGCTGCGGTTCTCGGGCCGGCTATTCGCCAAGGCGGGGTAGTCGCCCGGTTGTTCCGCCAACGAACGGGACAGGGGGCGAGCGGTTGGGAGTCGGCGCCTCCCGCCGCAACGGTCGAAGCGCTTCGCGCGGTGCACGCTGCCGCGCACCGACTCTCCCATGGAGCCAGCCTCTGCCGCCGACACGGACAGACGACAGCGCTGATCTGGAAAGTGGTTATCGGACAGGGTAAGAGGCCCAGCAGGCGAGCAGGATTGATGGACGCATGGGCAGCGCAAACCGAGGCACTGCGTCGGTCCGTTTGTCTTCTGCGACGACCGGAACGTCGTCCACCAACGCCTGGCGTCGCGCCCGGCGGCTTCCGGTGCGGGGAACGACGCCAGACCCAGGGGGCCTGGCGAACGGTCCGCTCGGGCTTGGCCGGCGGCGACTGCGAGGTAGGGCCAGCCGCCTTACCGGCAGGTGCCCGCTGAGACAGTGGAGACCGCCGCAGCAACTGGCGCTGTTGTTGGCCGCAGTGCAGGCGCCGCCGGCGTTGCGGCAGCAATTGAGGGCTCCGTCGGTCGAAATGCCGTTGCCGGCGCAAACGACGGTGCCGCCGGTCTGGTCGCACTGACTCGAGGCGGTGCAGGTCGCGCCGAGGGCGACCGTGGTACCGGTGGAGCGGGTACGCATGGCCGAAGCATAGCCAATGGAAGCGAATCCCTCATTCCCCAGCAGAGGGAGATCACCGCCGGTCGGACTCAGCCGGGCGGAGGAGGAACGAATCCAGCGACCGGGCGATGTTCCAGGGAATGTGCCATAGGCTGTTCATCGTCGAACCAACGACCCCGCCTCGAGTTGAGCCGTGGATGCTGAGAGAAACGATGCATCGTCGTGCACCGACTCACGCCTGGTCGTCTCGCTCGCCGCGATCTGCTAAGGATGTCCCTCGCCGCGAGCGCGCTCGCGGCTGCCACGCCGGTCCTCACCCGGCATCCCCAGGTGGCGGCCTCTGGCTTGGGAACGCCCTTCGCGGCCGGAACCCGGACCGAGGGGGCGACAGAGCGGGGCACGCTCGTCTCCAACACGGCGCTGGCGGTCGTGGATGCCGATTCCATACGCGCGGGTCTGAGAACGTTCGGGCTGGACGCCTTGCGGGTCCGCTTCGGGGTGGAGCCCTCTCGGATCATCTACCGCACGATCGATCCGGAGGGCCGGCCAACGACCGCCAGCGGCTTGGTCGTGCTCCCAAGCAGTGGCGATCGTGATCTGCCGCTCGTCAGCTGGCTGCACGGCACGACGGTGTACCGGGGCGAGGCGGCCTCAGTCGACGAGGCGGGGCCCGACCGGGCGATCGCCGTCCTGTTTGCCTCGGCCGGGTACGCGGTGTCCGCCCCGGACTATCTCGGTCTCGGCCTCGGCCCCGGTCGCCATCCCTACGACGATATCCCCTCAACGGTCACCGCGTCGCTCGACGCGCTGCGGGCGACCCGCGCGCTCGCCACATAGGCTGACCGTCAGGTGGGCAAGCGGGTGCTTGTCACAGGCTTCTCGCAGGGTGGTCCGGCAGCGATGGCGCTTGGCCGGGCGCTCCAGGAGGGCACCGACCCAGCCCTGGGTCTCGGCGCCCTGGCTCCGATCAGCGGACCCTATGACTATAGCGGGACGTTGCGGGCCGCGTTGTTCGGGGAGATCAACGCGGCGCCGCAGTACCTTGCCTACCTGATCGTGGCCTGGAACCGGCTGCATCACCTCTACGACGCGCCGAGCGAGGCGTTCCAAGCGCCGTACGACGCGCGGGTAGAGACTCTGCTTGACGGCGATCACACCGTCGAGCAGGTCTTCGCCGGGATCTCCGCAACGACGCCAGAGGAACTGTTCACGCCGCGGTTCTTGGCAGGCATGCAGCATCCGACCGGAGCGCTACAGCAGGCGCTGCGCGAAGCGGATGGCAGCTGCGACTGGTTGCCACAGGTGCCCGTCGAGCTCTATGCGGCGGGCGGCGATCGCGACGTCCCGATCGCCAACGCCGAGCACGCGCAGCAGGTGCTCCGGGCGCACGGGGCCGACGTGCGGCTGATCGACGCCGGTGATGTCGATCACGTGACCTCCGTCGTGCTGAGCCTGCCGCGGGTGCTGGAGCAATTCGGCGAAGTAGGGTCCAAGGGTTGATCGGGGCTTCGCACGGGCGGGTGGCCACCCCCGAGAACGCTGGCATGCAGATGACGCGATGACGGTCAGGGGCGGGGATGGCTGCTGGCAAGATCCCCGCCCTCGGACCGGACGCGGATGGTTTCGTGACAGGATGTATGTTCAACTGGCAAGGGGCAAGGTGGCGTGCAGGAGTGACGTGCCTGAAAGAAAACGATTGCGCGATTGTGGCGAGAGATCGAAGCGGGTCACGGATAAAATGCAGGTATCCTCACCCCCGGATCAACCACTAATCCAATTGGGTTGATCGCAGTCGTTTTGTGGCGACGGGAGTCCATTCGCGATGCCGACAACGACGTTTTTCACGTCTTGCAACGAGGGGTACGAGGCGTTCGTCCTGCCCTATATTGCCAGTGTCTTGCACCACAACGATGATACCGCGGTCGAAATCTGCGTGCAACAGCCAGAGCAATTCACGGAGGAAAACAAGGCGGCGCTGGCCATCATTGCTCAAAGGTTTCCCGACCGGGTGCTGATCCGTGGCGGTCAGTTCTCCGGCGTCCTCGCGCATTCGGTGCGCTTTCTTGAGGAGCCCAAGATACGAGCCGATTACTCGTACATTGGAGACATCGATGTCCTTGTTCTCGATCGAAATATCACGGACGTCCATCAGCGACACATGCAACGCACCGGCCTGCCATATAGCAATATCTTGCGTCCCAATACAAAACGCTTAACCGGTCTCCACTTCACGAGGACGGACGTTCATTATCCGCTCCGTGTTCCGGACGACGCTGAGTTAAAGGGCAACGATGAGCAACTGCTCTACCGCCTTGTGGAAAACAAAGGACTCCCGTTCCCAGACCCGGCAGATACGTTCCGGCCTTTGCATGGCTATCATTTCTCCTTGCAGCGAACACCGACCGCCGCACCCGGGAAACTGCACTGGTCATTGGAGCCGATGTACTTGGATGCCTACCTGAACCTCGTTGGCTCCTCGTTTTGGGAGGACCTATCGCCACTGTTTCACCCCGCATACCGGTTCCTGTTGGCGATTCAGCAATCGGCCCTGCAATCCCGGCATCCAGATCGGGAAATCTATCGAATAGACGAGGTGAAACGTCTGTTCAAGGGACTCGCGGGGACGAGGAAGGCATGAGGAGGCGTCGAGTGAGTATGCGGACGCTTTCGAGTCCAGCGCTGCGTACTGAAACGCGATCAGCGGAACCACGCGATCGTGACAGCATCGTCCCCCCTTCGAGGCGGTGGACCGCGGCAGGTGGGGTGTAGACGCGGTCACGGATGTAGCTGGCTACAGATTTTGAGGCGTGGTGGGTTAGGTAGGAGAGCAAGCGAGGTCAATCGTGGCGGACGAGCGAACGTACGAATCGCGGGCACAACGCGTGTTTACGGAGATTCACGACAAAAATGCATGGAAAGGGACATCGGTTTCTGGCCCAGGATCGGCGCTTCAGACCACCGCTCTTCTCCGAGAACAACTCGAGCCATTGTTTGCGGAACTCAACCTGCGAACGCTTAGCGATGCTCCATGCGGGGATGCGAACTGGATCACCGCGATTACAGGAACGCTCGATTACTATTTTGGGTTCGACATCGTCGAAAGTCTGATTGCGGAGAATTTGAAGCGCGTGCCGAAGACAAATCACTTCTTTCGATTCGCCGATGTGACGAGGGATATTCTCCCGCGGACCGACGCGATCCTCTGCCGCGATTGTCTCGTCCATTTACCACTTGATGTGGCGATACAGGCGATCGAGAACTTCAAGAGAAGCGGATCGACATACTTGTTGGCGACGACGTTCCCGACGGTCGAGGAAAACGGGCCATCGGGATTTGGAGGCTGGCGACCGCTCAACTTGACGGTGAGCCCCTTTAATCTCCCACCCCCGAGGCATACGTTGCGAGAGCGCGCGCCCAACCCCGCCGATCGATACAACGATAAGATGCTTGGGGTATGGCTCATCTCGGATTTGTGAGGTTGGGCAGAGGACGGTCCTAGCCAGCGGCCGAATGCTGGCGCGCGGGCTGAGTACCGGGTGCCACCTGCGCTGACTGGTCCCCGGTCAGGAGGTGAAGGCACGCCCCGACTGATGAACGAGTCAGCCGGTCCGGTCCGGTATCTATCGCTCCCCGTTGGTGGCTGAGCGCCGCGGGACCAGCCCGCGAGGGCGTCGTTATGTGCTTCGGGCTGGGTCGAGATACTTAAACACGGAGCAGTCGTGGCGGTTCGAGACGATGACACTTTGCGGCTTGTGGAGCGTGAAGTCCCAACGGGACGCGAACGTAGACAGCACGGGCTCATAGTGATAGTACGCAACGTGCTCGGTGTCGTGCATGATGATGTATTCAGCTTTGTCAGCAAAGTACTCGATCGCGGGGACCCGGAGGAAACCGGGCGCTTGGTCGACGAACGCCACCGACACCATGCCGAGGTCCCGGTGTGAGAGAGTGGCCAGGAAGTTCTCTTGTAGGTTCACGTAGCTGGCCAAACTTCTTCCTTGGCGAGGCGCGAATTTCCCGATTTGGTCGAAGTCGAAGCCAGGTAGGAAGAGCACCTCATGGAGGTCGGTCGCCAAGCCATTCAAGAGATTGAAGACATACTCCCCGGTCTCGATAGTGAGCGCTCGACGCTGGGAAGCGACTGAGAACGAACTAATGAGGGGCGTGGAATACCATCCTCCGCCCATCTCGATTATCGGACCATCGGTGTGGGCAAGCGCGGCGACGAGTAGCGCCTGGTGCGTGCTGTATGGGTTCATGGCCATCGACACGAGGCATTCCTCAAAATTCACCCTACGGAGACAGCGACGCTCCGCAGCGCCGCTATGGAGTCGCGACCGATTGAGACCGTGAAGCGTTCGCCGCGAACGCCCCGGCGCGCGCGAGGGTCCAGATCCCGCACGCCTGACTGCGGCGAAGGGGAACCTCGGGCCGGTGATCGCGAAGGGCGGCCTGCTGCAGCGCTGGTTGCGAGGCGATGATTTGCGGATCGGTGAGCGCCTCGATCTCGCGTCGCCAGAGGGCGCCACCATCAGTCCAATAGCACCCCTGGACCCAGATCATGTTGGGGAACAGGTGGCGGAGATCCTCCTCGTCGTAGCCGACGCGGTGGTGTTCATGCGCGCGCCTGTGTTTCTCTCGCAAGGTGGGATCGGCGTTGGTCTTCTTGTCCGCAAACGGGACCAGCGCAAAGACATATTTTCGAGCGGCTTGCCGCATCATCCCAGCGGCGTGCTGGTCGTCCTCGATGTACTCGAGCACTTCGACTGAGGTGACGAAGTCGAAGCGATCCGGTGAAGGGTGCATGATGTCGAGGAGCGCGAACGAGACATTTGGCACCTGCCAGGCGTCGACGAGGTCCATCGATTTTTGGAAATGCGGGGCGATATCGGTGAGATGGAAGCGGACGTCGGGGAACTCCAAGGGGAGTGCCAATTCGGCATAACCGCGACCGCAGCCGACGGCCAGCACGGAGCCAACGCCCTCGGTTAGGAGAAATGCCTCCCGCATATAGAGATACCGTAGATAGGCCCAGCGACGAACGATGAGTAGGCGCTTCTGGACCTCCGCCAAGCGACGAGCGCTCGCCATAGATTAGGCCGTTCCCGCGACAAGCGTGCCTTGGGCGGCACGGACGCTCTCGAAGAGCGACCGTTCGGAGAGCGCGGCACGATGGATCGAGTACTCGTCGGCTGTGGCGATGGCGGCCTGACGGAGCTGACGGCGGAGATCGGCGTCGGTGACGAGCATTCGGGCCGACTTCAGACACGCCTTGTAGCTATCGGTGTCGACCAGCAACGCGTTCTGGCCATGGACCGCGTACTCATCGGCACCGCCCCGCGCGGGAACGACCACGGCGCACCCGCAGGCCATCGCCTCCAGAGCGGTGCGACCGAACGCCTGGTAGTCCGAGAGATCGAGAAAGACATCGGCATCGCGCAGCAACTGGGCCACGTCCTCCCGAATGATCGATCCATGATTCGTGAATGCGAAGTCGCTTTCGAGGCCATATTTGGCGATATCGCCGTCCTCGCAGCCGAAGATGTGGATGTCGACCCGCTCGGCGAAATCGCGGTGAAGCCGCTGCAGGACGCCCATCGTGCGCGGGGCACCGCGGCGGGGCGTGGCCGGACGGATCATGGCGGCAACGCGCACCGGTCCGTCGCTGGCGGGGGCATCGAGCGCGGGGAAGTAGACGTCGTGGTCCAGGCTCGGGCTGACCTTATGCATTTCGACGTCGTGCAGGGTGCGGACCATGTCGCAGAGCCAGCGCGTCTTGGCGAAGAGGATCGTTCGTGGTAGCAGCGTGTAGGAAGAGAGGGCAACCGCGCGATCGGGTGCGCCTTCGGGAAAGAACCACGGCTCGTAGTCCTGGACGTAATAGGCGGGTACGACGGACGGGTGACGCGCGACGATCGTTTCCAGCAGGCTGATAGAGGTGAAGATGGTGCCGACGACCACGTCGAACCCAGCCGCGTCGGCAGCAAGATCCTCGACGCTCGCATAGGGATGAAAGAGATTGGGCACCCGCGACAAGGCGGGGTAGCTCTCCCGATAGAGCGGCACGTGCTTCCGGTTGATCGCGACCTGAGCGTCGACACCGAGGAGACGCAAGCCGCGCGCTTCCTGGGCGATCGAGTGCGCGCCGCCACCGCCGCCGCGAACCGGGAGGAGGAAGAGGACACGAAGCGCGCCAGCGGGAATGGGCGCAGGGAGCGGCGAGGTTTCTTTCAGGTGAGCCGCCAGGCGCCGACGGAGGGTGGCGAGCGCTGGTTCGTCGCGAATCAGCGCCTCGCGGGACGAGAGCGCGTCGCGGCCGTGCTTGGTTTCGAGACCGGCGCGGCCGTCTCGCGACAGATCCTTCCGCCGCTGGTGGGTGAAGCTGCGAGATTTGGCGTGGTAGACGTAGGCATGGTCAGCGACGGCGAGGTCGAAGCCGGCGGCGCAGGCGCGGAGGCAGTAGTCGTTCTCCTCCCCGTAGCCTTCGGGGAAGGTCTGCTCGTCGAAGTAGCCGATCGTGTCGATAACTGCGCGCTTGATCGCCAGGCAGAAGCCATTCAGGAAAGGGACGCGAGGGAATGCACGCGTCGAGATCAAGGCGACCGCTTCGGCGACGTGGTCGGGTCCCCAGGCTGACGGCAACGGATTCAGGGCCCAATCGCCACTCGGGCCAACACGCTCGGGAACGGATTGATAGCTGGCGGCATTCGCGAGGGGGCCGACGATACCAATCTTGGGATCACTGGCCGCGCACTCCCACAACCGGTCGAGCCAACGTGGGGTAACGAGCGTATCGCTGTTGAGCAAGACGACGAACTGCTTGGTGGCGCGACGGAGTCCCTGGTTGGCGGCCCTTGTGTATCCCACCGACTGGTCGTTGCGCTCGAGAACGCAGGCGGGATGGGAGCGCGCGAACGCGGCGAGAAAGTCGCGGCACACGGGATCGCTGCCATCGTCGACGAGGATCAGCCGGTGATCCGGTCCGGTATACCGGTCGAGGGCGGCGAGGCACGGGGTGACGTCGTCGAGGGCATTGTGGACACAGACGACGATGTCGGTAGGAATGGCGTCCGGGAGCAGGGTGCTGCTCTGATCCGCGCCATTGAGGGCGACCAGCGTGGTGATGGGATCGACGCTTCGGCCATTCCCATTGGAGTTGGCAGCATCGGGAGGGGCGGACGGGCCTGTCGTGCCTCCTGGATCCGCGGCGAGAGACGAGGCACCCGCTGGACCGCCAATCGCGCGACGACCAGCCTCGGCGGCGGCAACCCGGCGCAGGGCATCGCCGAGCTCGCGCCGGGCCTCCGCTTGTCGCCGCCCCGCGATGTCGACGTCGCGCTGGAGCGCGTCGACGTCGCGTCTGGCGTCGATCAGCTCCTGACGAATCGCATCCGCCTCCTGGCGCGATGTTTCCAGGGCTCGATGCGCTTCCGTCAACTCGGCGTCGTGGCGCGCTAGAGCTTCAACATATCGCTGATCGAGCACGGCGAGGACCGAGGCATGGGAACGGTCGTTGTCAAGCAAGCGCGCACGGTCCGCTACCAGTTCCCCGATAGCGTCACAGTCGGTCCGGCGCGCCGCTTCCAGGTCAGCGATCGCACGCTGGGCCACGTCCAATTGCTGATCCGCCGCGGCTCGTTCGGCCAGACGCTCCCGTTCGAGCTCAGCCGAACGATGATCGTGCAGGACGGCATCTACGTTCCGCGCCTGTTCGGCGGCGGCGAGGGAGCGCACCGTCTCGTCGATCTGCCGCTGAGCTGCCTCCCGTTCGGTGCGGCGGTTCGCTTCTAATCCAGTCAGCCAGCGGTTGGCGGCCTCTTGCTCGGCACGGCGCGCGGCCTCAGCCTCGACTAAGCGGCGGTGTGCTTCAGCCAGCCGCTGGTCGGCGGCTTCTTCCGCGAGACGTCGAGCCTGATCGGCGGCGATCAACCGCGCTTCGAGTTGCTCGGCAAGTCGTTGCTGATCTGCCTCAAATTGCTCGCGAGCGCGTTCCAGGAGCCGCAGAAGATGCGCTTCGCGCTCGTCGCGCTGCTTGCGCTCGGCCGCCCAGTTGTCGCCAGCGCGTTGGATCTGCTCGATGCGGTCGGCCGCGCGGCGGAGTGAATCGCGATCCTCTTTCGCATCGTGGAGATGATCCTGAACCGAGCCCAGTTGCGCGGTGAGCCGGGAGATGGCCTCGATTTCGACACGATCGCGATCGGCGAGCTGGCGTTCCACGATGGCTAACTGGTCTTTTCGGCCCTGGGTAGCACGCTCGGAGACATCGAGCAGGACGGAGCCATGGGGCGCCTTTTGCCGACCATTCGAGCAGACCGCGATGAGATACCGGTTTTCCTTTCGATCGGTCCCGGCGGGTACGAACTGGCGACCCGCGAACGCAACTTGGTGTTCGCTCGCCGAACGCAACGGGGAGGCAATTGGCCAGACGTACGAAACAGGGTAAACCTTCTGACCGAGGAGGTGAACGGACGCGAAGGTGTTCTGAAGATAGCCGGCGAATTCGTCACGCGTAAACTCGTGACGGTGGAAGGGATTGCCTTGAGGCTGGCCGCGATTGTAGAGCTGCTTGTCCGGGGTCGAGACGAGGAACAGGCCGTCAGGCTTGAGGAGGCGTTTGATCGCGGCTGCGCATGCCGCCTGCTGATCGCGGTCGAGATGTTCGATGGTCTCGAAGCAGACGACGAGGTCGAAGACGTGCTCGCCACCGATCGGGATGGCCTCGGCAAGACCAGCAATGAAGTGGAGATGTGGTCGGGCGTAGGTGGCGGCGGCGTAGGCGACCGTGGTGGGATCGGCGTCGAGGCCGACGACTTTGGTCGCTTTTTCGGCCAGCAGGGAGCAGCCGTACCCCTCACCACAGCCGATGTCGAGAACGGACTTTCCGGCCGCCCACTCGGCAGCGTAGAAATAGCGGTGCCAGTGCGCGTAGGCAAGCTCCGGTCGATCGACATCCGGGACGTATCGCTCTCCGGTGAACTCCATGTTCGGAACCCTCGACCGGTTGACCATCATTAATTGGGATGACGTCGGAGGCGGCTAAAGGAGGCGTTTTTCATTCCGCCAGATAAGGACGAGACCGGCGATCACTGAAAACGTATCGGCATCCGCATTCAGTGGTGGTCTCGCCGCTGTAGCGCAGCGGTCAAGGCATCGGATAAGAGCGAGCCAAGGGGTGCAGGACCGGATTGCCCGCGAACCGGGGCTGCCCGCCTCCGCGCGTGTACCTCCGATGGAGAGGGGGGATGGCCCTGGAACGGAGCTGTTCGGCGATCCAGGCTCCGGCAGGCGTCGTTGATCGATCTAAATATCGGTTGCGCGAACCGGGTTGTTATCGACGACACGAGCGGCGCTCTGTCGCCCGTCCACAGCGTCGCGAGGCTCATTGGCTTCTTTCTTGAACTCCCGAACACCCTCGCCAAGGGAGCGGGCCGCTTGAGGGAGCTTGCCGGCACCGAAGATCACCATGACGATGACGAGCAGGATGACCAGTTCCTGCCACCCGAGACCACCCATGAACGTTGTCCTTTCGCTAAGGGCTCTCCTACCACGGCGAGCCGTTCCACGTTTCGTCGTGCGTCCTCCAGGATCGGAGGAACGCTGTCATCGTCGCGTCGAGTGTCCGCGATGAGCGAAAGAAGCTGGCGCGATCGCACCCGTCGCTCGCCAAGGAGCGGCCTTAAGCCAACCCGCTATGCGTCGCAACGCCATGCAACGATGGCCAGAGCTCTGGTGGGACCGCCGGGCGTTATCAGCAGCGGGGCTAACGGGAGATGGCAGCGCCGCGGCTGCGTCTAGGAGGCAAAGTCGGCGACACATGTTCCGTCGGTGCAGACGCCAGAGCAGCACTGATCGTCCCGGTTACACGCTTGATCGATGTTGCAGCAGGAGCAGCGGCGCTGGCCGTTTGGCTGACGCGACGTGCAACGGGAACAGCAACTGCCGCAACCAGGTTGACGCTTACGGCCACACCTGGCGCCGTTGGTCAAGCAGGAGGCCGCACTAACGTCCTGGGCCTCGGCTGCCCGAAGACCGATGAGCGAGGCTACCGACGTGACCGCGCTGCCAATGGCTCCTTTCACTATTGTTCGGCGCGAGGCGCCAAGGCTGAGCTTCTTTGTCAACTCATCAAAGCGACGTTGATCCATACCCTCTCCGTTCGTGACTGCGCGCGATAGGACCGCCGCCCCACGTGGCTCGCCTTCTCTGAAAACAGACGGCGACGCAGCCGAGAGCTATCCTCATGCTCTCGTACAACGGCTCTCTGCCATCACTTCCGTTTTGCCAACGCCGTTAGGGCGAGACTGGGTGGCCCCTGTCTCCTGTCGAAGTCTAAAGGGACGAAACCGGGAAAACCATAGGCCAATAGGGATAAAAACACCTGGGAGTATTGGGCTAAGCCGAACGATGTTCAAGTGTTAACATTCTTCAGAAAACGACATCTTCGGATGCAGAAGAGGATGATCAGTCCACCATCGTTGTCGCATCTGAGGCGCGCAGTGCGAACTCCCCGGAATGACGTTGGGGGAGAAACGGGCTGGTTTGAAGCAGAAAGACGAAGATGCGAGTGGCAACAGTCAGGCGTGCTGCATTTCGGCCAGCGAGGTGGGATAGGGAGGGGAGCATCGAATAGTACTCCCCGCTCTGTCATCGCGGGCGTTTGGTCTCCTACTGGCAGGTGCCGTTGAGACAGTGGAGGCCGCCGCAGCAACTGGCGCTGTTGTTGGCGGCGGTGCAGGCACCGCCGGCGTTGCGGCAGCAGTTGAGTGCCCCGTCGGTCGTGATGCCGTTGTCGGCGCAGACGACGGTGCCGCCGGTCTGGTCGCACTGACTGGAGGCGGTGCACGTCGCGCCGAGGGCGAGCGTGGTACCGGTCGAGCGGGCGCCGCAGACGCCATTGACGCAGTAGAGACCGCCACAACAATCCGCGCTGTTGTTGAGACCGGTGCAGGCGCCACCCTCGTTGCGGCAACAGTTGAGGGCACCGTCGGTGGCGATCCCGTTGTCGGCACAGACGACGGGGCCGCCGGTTTGGTCGCATTGGGTGCCGGCCGTGCAGACGGCACCGAGGGCGAGGTTGTTACCGGGGGAGGCGGGGGTACAGACGCCACCGACACAGTTGAGCGAGGCGCAGCAACTGGCGCCGTTCGCACAAGCGCCGCCCTGATTGCGACAGCAGTTGAAAGCGCCATCGGAGGCGAGGCCATTGTCGGCGCAGACGACGGCGCCGCCGGCTTGGCTGCATTCGCTATTGGCGGTGCAGACCGCGCCGAGTGACAGATTGCCACTCGGAGCGCCGCCGCAGACACCGCCGGCGCAGAGGAGCGCACCGCAGCAGGAGGCATCGACGGCGCACGCCCCACCGGCGTTGCGGCAGCAGTTGAGCGAGCCGTCTCGAAGCAGCCCATTGTCCGAGCAGACAATTGAGCCGCCTTCCTGGCCGCACTGGCTTGTGGCCGTGCACTGGGAGCCGAGCGGCAGTTGCGAGACCCCGCCGCCGCCGCAGAGACCATTGGTGCAGAGGGCGGCACCGCAACAGTGGAAGTCCGCCGAGCAAACCCCGCCCGCGTTCCGGCAGCAATTGAACGAGCCGTCGCGGGCCACACCGTTGTCGCTGCAGATGACCGCGACCCCGCCGGTGGGGGTACCGGCTTGGCTACACTCGGCGTTGGCGCCAAAGGCGGAGCATTGACCACCGAGCGGAACCAGCTCCTGGGCGCCAAGACGGGCGAAGCGGCCAAGTCCGAGGAGCGCCGCGATGCCACCGCCGAGACCCTTGACCATTTGTCGACGAGAAGCGCCTCCGGCCACCGCTCGGGCGAGATTATCAAACCGGCGGTCGTCCATGAACGCTCCCTCCCCTTGTTGCCGCCCCCCGGCCACGTGATCGTGCCAATCCGTTCGGTTCTGGACCACGGCATCCCGCAGAGGGAAGGACCATGGTCGACATCTCCAGCAGAGCTAGATGCAATCGACAGCATCGTGTCGGGCAGCGGTCGGTCGTCGTCGATTATGTAACCGGTCGTGCGGGAGAATCCTCGTCCAGAACTAGACGACCGTCCTGGAACTCGTATCCCACCTGATCGTGAGGTTTACTCCGGCGCCGATGATAGGCCCCAGGCCACGACGTGTCAACCGATTGCTTCAATCCACTAGAGGCGACGGTGCATAGCGATACGTTCCCAACGCGCTCTAACACCTACAAAGTCCGCGCCTTCGCGGAGATACGCCAGTCATGTCATCGGAGGGGAGGGAGACCCGGACGACAACGTCGACGCCGGTAGTCAGCTGCTTTTTGGGCGGGGCTGGAGCCAGATGCGAGAGGGCAGAAGAGTGAGGAGGGATGGGCCGTTCCGCCGGCGACGACGGCGGCGCGATGGACCAGCAGGCGGTGCTGGGCGAGACGAACCGGAGAGGCTACGGCAAAACGTAGATCCACCCCCGGGTGCCGAAACGATCGTTGACACGCTGCTCGGCGGCGGCGAGCTCCTCCGCGGTGGGCTCGTCCTCGCGGAGACCGAACGACGAGCCGAAGTGACCGACGAGGTGGTCGATGATCGCCTCACGCGGAAGTTCGGTCTGTTGATGAAGCGGGCCGACTCGCCGCTCGGCGGAGCGCATACCCTTATCGCTAAGCTTCTCCTGGCCGATGCGAAGCACGCGGAGCATGAGCGGGACATTCATCTCGTAGGCCATCGTCGTGTGGTGGAGCACCGCTCCCCCACGCCGGGCCTGGGCGGCGCCGCCGATTTTGCCGCCGGCAGATGTTATGTCGTTCAACGGGGCGTACCAGGCGTCGAGGCCGAGCGCCCGGAGGGCGTCAACGACCCAGGCGTCGAAGAAGGCGTACGACTCGGGGAAGGTCATGCCTCGCACCATGGCTTCTGGGGCGTAGATCGAGTAGGTGATCGCCCCTTGCGGTTCAATGAACATGGCGCCGCCACCACTGATGCGACGGACGATCTCAACCCCCTCGTCGCGGGCGGCGGTCTCGTTGACTTCGTTGCGGACCGACTGGAAGCGCCCCAGGACGACACACCGGCCGGTCCAGCCCCAGATGCGCAGGGTCGGGGGTCGCTCACCGCGACCGACGCGCTCCGTCAGCACTTCGTCCAGCGCCATGTTCATCAGCGGCGGCCGGGCAACACCGGGGAGGAGGCGCCAGTCATAGGCTCTCCAGCGGTCGAGGGCAACAGGGGTTAGGGCGGAACGTACGTTACTCGCCACCCGGCGCCCCGTCACTGGCGAGGGCTCGGCGAACGGCCGCCCCGATGGCCTCCGGCGACGAGCCGACGAGCTCCGCGTTGCGCGGCATCGCCATCCGGACGCGCTCGGCGATCTCAGATTCGGTCAACTCGACCGACAGTCCGTCGAGCGCCTTCGTCAGCTGGCCGAGGACGTCTTCGGGATAGAGGAAGAAGTCACCGGTGATCGTGACATCGCGCAGCCGATCGTCGACGGTCGAGAAATCGACGGCGATCAACTTCCCACCGGGGGTTTTGTACTCACCGTGCATCGTGGCTTTGTTCCTTCCGCTGTGGCCGCTCGGTCGCAAATTCATCGTTGAGCATTATCGCTTGGGCGGCGGCTTCGCCACCGAGGAGCGCGCCGTTGTAGCTGGAATCGGAGACGGCCTCGCCGGCAAGATAGAGTCCGCGGGTCCGGGTGACGGGCCCGGGGAGGCGGCCGTAGACGCCGGGCGGCTGGGCGAATTGTGAGAACGGCACCCGCGCCACGGCGGTCACCGTCCAATCGGAAGGGGCTTGACCCAGCAGGAGCGCCGCCTCGCGCCGGACCCGGTCGGCGAGGACGTCGTCATCGTCGACTTGCGCTTTGCCGAGGACTACCGCCGCGAGAAGATGGCTTCCCACCGTCGCGTAGCTGGGGGCGACCTGGGAAAGAGGCGCCAGGTGATTGACCGTCAAGCGGCGGCTGCCATCGAGGATCAAGCGGGGACCAATACCGGGATCGCGGCGACCCGTGAGATAGATCGTGGTGCAGCCAAGGCCGTCCTCCGGGCCTGGCAACGAGGTGATGCCGGTCAGGCGTTTGGCGCTCGGCGGGTCGGTGGCGACGACGATGGAGGAGGCGGCGACGGTCGCGCCGCCGACGCGGACGCCGGTGGCCCGCCCGTCCTCAATGACGAGCGCCTCCACTGGCTGATTGAGCCGGATCGCGTCATCCGGCAAGCGCCGCGCGAGCTGGTCGGGCATCGCCCGCATGCCGGCGGCCGGCAGGACCGCGCGCCCTTGGAGCAACATCTTCAGTGTGAAGCGGAGCGGGCCGGCACTGCCGGCGAGGGTTGGGTCGAGGAGGATGCCGCCCCAAAACGGGCGGGCAAAGCGATCGACGAAGGGGCGACTGAATCCCGCGGCCCACAATTCCTCGGCCCCTGATCGGTCATTCGCGGGATCGCTGGCGGCCGCGACGGCGCTAGACCAGCCAGCGACGCGGGCTCTGGCCGCCAGGAGCGCGAGACGGAGCTTATCCTGCACGGGGAAGAGCGAGGTGGTGAGATCGCGCAAGAGCGCCTGGGGATGGCGCAGGGGATCGGCCAGGGGTACGAGCCGGCGGCCGGTCCAGACCAGGGCGCCGGCATCGAAGGACTTCAGATCGAGGGCGGGGAGATCGAGCCACCGCTGCACAGCGGGATAGGCCTCAAGAAGTACCTGGAAGCCACGATCGAGGAGATAGCCATCCGGGTGGTGGTCAGTGCGGACGCGGCCCCCGACGCCGTCACCGGCCTCGAAGACGACAACCCGGCGGCCAGCGTCGATGAGTGTGAGAGCGCAGGCGAGCCCGCCCATCCCAGCGCCGACGATGACGACGGGAAGCTCGGCACGAGTCGCGGTGTTGATGTCTACGGCAGATCGCGACAGGCGGCTGGCGGGAGGATCACTCATGCCAATTGTCCCTTTGGCGAGGCGTTGATAAGGGCTCTCGGCCTACCAATACGGAGCCGACCGTAGCCGGCGGCGTGTCGGCCAGGGCGTAGGTCACGCCGCGGGCGTCCCGTCGTTCGGTTGATCGTTTCTTGAGCGCGAGCGACGAGGGCTTCGCGTTCCGGGGAACGAACCGGAGCTGGCGGGGCGAAGCGTGCGAAATGGCACGTCGGGTTGACCCTTGCCAGTCATGGGCGGAGCCGAACGGCATCATTGTTCCGGGACCGCCGCAGTGGAGACGCTCGATGATCGTTCAGGCTCCGACTGCTTCCCGGATTTTCGCGACCTGGTTCTCGTCGAAGTCGACGTGCCGTTCCACCTCGTCGGCGAGGGTCGTTTCCCCCTCAGTCTCGTCGATGGCCGTCCGCTCCCAATCGCGCAGCGTGAGATTCATGAGGAGTGAGACGACCTCTCCCCGGGCCGTGTCAAATTCGGCGAGAAGCGAGGCAGGGTCGGCGGAGACCTCACCGACGTCTGATGACAAGGCGCGCAAGTACGGGTCGCGTTGGGTCGTCATCGTCCGCAGACGCGCCAGGACCGCGCGGTCGCGATCACGAAGCGCCGCGATAAGGGTGATGGCCTCGTCCGGAAGATTGTCGGGTCCGCGGTTTGTCACGAGTTCCCGCAGAATGGCCGGCGTCCCGAGCAGCTCGTCGTTCAGATCGCGGTAGTTGTCAAGCATGGTCCATGTCATTCCTCACCGTGATTGCATGGGCGCCGTCGTCTTCCCGATCCGCGTCCTTCATGAGTGGTTTCGAGGCGAGGCGACGGCGATGCAACGCCGCGCCCGCTCGCCGCGCGTCCCGTTCGGTGCCCGGCCGTTCTCTGTTAGCCGACGTTGGCCGGGACGGTACCCCGCACCGTCATTTCCCAGGTGATGCCAAAGGGATCGCGGAAGGTGAAGGACGTATCAGCGGCGCGAAGAATGGTGAGGGGTCGCATGAGGACCTCGCCCTTGAGCGTGGTGAAGGTCGCGGCATCGACAGCGATCGAGAGGTGATCGATGATGCCGCGTTCGAGGCGGGCGCCACGACCGACACGGTGGAGCGCGAGCGTAATAGGGCCATTGGCCATGAAACTAACGTCCGCTTCGGTTCCTGTGCGGACGGCCTCGTCCCAGCGGTAGTCACCGTTGATCGCCTGGAACGTCCCCTGGTCGGCGCGCCGAGCCCGTCCGAGGAGCTCCATGCCCAGGAAGTCGGCGTAGAAGCGCTCCGCCTTGGCGAGGTCGGCGATGTGAACGGCGACGTGGTTGAGATCCCGGAAGCGGACCACGCGTTCCGGTTCCCGGACGGCGACAGCGCCAGGGACTATCGAGTAAGGATCGAGCTCAGCGGCGATCCCTGGTTCGTTGCCGCCGGTCGCATCGATGGCGAGGCTCTCAGGACGTCCCTCGCGGAGCCCGGCGCCCTCGGTGTACCCGGGAATGAACTCTTCTCGTTCGTGATCGCCGACCTTGGGGATCGTTCGCTCGACCCAGGGCTGGTCACGGCGGATGGCGGTGACCATGGCGCCCCGATCCTGCGCTTCAAGCGCGACGCGCTCGCCACCATGGAGGACGATGCGAATGTCGGGGAGCGACGCGCCGAGCGTATCGAACCAGTCGTAGAGTGTGTCGACGATGCGGAGGGTATGGGCGGCGACCGTTAGATCGACGTACGGATCATCGAAGCCGAGGCCGTGGGAATCACGGACGAGGATGACCTGGGCATCCCCGGCCTGATCGACAGCGACGTTCGCGTCAGCCGCCAATCTCTGAGGCACCTCGAGCAAGAACCGGTAGGCCATTCCCGTCGTTCCCTCGCTCCATCTCCGACAACCGCGACCCGCGGTGGCGCGCCGGGCGCCGACGATCATCCTGCTTGACGCAAAAGGCAGCGCCACCGAAGCAAAAGATTCCTTGCGGTGCCACTCGCGCTAAGCGTTGGCGATTGTACCGTACCGGTTCAAGCTTGCGGCTGGGGAGGGAAGCATCAGTCTTTTCAGGCGCCCGTAGCGCGATAGGTCGAGCAGATAGGTCATTGACACCGAGACAACCACTTGGAGAGGATCAGTTGGGGGTGTAGGCTTAGAGAGAACGGCAATTGGCGGATGGCACCGTTGCGATAATGGCGGTCACACTTTCGTCAATCGAGCGCGGCGGACATGCAGGTATCGGCGCCGTGATCTTTCGTGCCAGGCCTCACGGGAGCGGTTCCGGAGAGCGGAGGAGGGAAGGACCGATGAGCGACGATGGCCAGCGAAAGGTAGACGCGCAGGAATGGAACCCTGTTAGGGCCGTGGTGGCGACGACTAGCCCTCACCGAGGATTCCTGTTCCGAGCACCGGGAGATGGCAACGTGGAGGAACGAGCAGTCCGTGAAGCGGGGGCCGGGGTCAGCCTCAGTCGTCGCGCGCTGTGGCGGACCGGGGTCGTCGCCCTGGTCTGCGTTGCGACGGGGCGCGAAGCGATGCCGGCGCTGGCGGCGGAAACGGCATCGGCCCCGTCGGCGCAGAGTGCCCGACAGGGCAAGCAGATCGCGAAGACAGCGCTCAAATACAAGGGAACCCGGTACGTTTGGGGTGGCAACACGCCGAAGGAGTTCGACTGCTCAGGATTTACCCAGTACGTTGTGAAAAAGGTGCTCGGCATCGACATCGGCCAAACGGTGAAGGGTCAGTGGCACTTCGGCGATCGCGTGGCGCAGCGGAAGCTGCGGGAAGGAGACCTCGTCTTTTTCTCGAACACGTTCGAGAAAGGCTTGTCACACGTCGGTATCTATCTCGGCAATGGGCGCTTCATTCACGCCGAGAACGAGAACACTGGGGTAGTGATCAGCGATCTCGGCTCGGATTACTACTCCTCTCATTACCACGGCGCGCGGCGGCTGACGTAGGACGAGCCGACGCGCCGTGAGCCGCTATTCGGGGCGGGCAGCAGGGCAGGGCGGCAGCTTGGTCCGCGGTGGTTTCAGCAGCCATCCCGCGGATGGGGGAGGCCGCTGTGCCCGGCGGTTCGCTCGCCGCGCAGACAGCGCTGCTACCAGCGACTGTGGCTGGTCAGCTCACCGACAGATCGGGTTAGAACTCGTCGTCATAGCCCTGGAAATCGCGGACGAGCTCCTGAATCTCGCTCGTTAGGGCTTGGGCAGTTCGGGTCAACTGCTCGCGCCGCTCAGGGGTGAGCAGGGCGTAGAAGACAAGCCCAGCGGCGGCACCCGCCCAAAAGAGGAGCGCCCCGGTGTCCTTGCTCGTGTCGACGGTGGCGCTGGCAGTCTGACGGGTGGCTCCCTTGACACGCTCCCCGACTTGGCCGGCTTTGCCAGCGACGGCGGCGGAGGCTTCGCGGGCGCGGTCGCTGCCCGTCTCGATCGCGCGACTCGCCTTCCCCACGGGGAGATCGAGGTCGCTGTGCGCGGCCTCGGCGGCCCGCTCACGGGCAGTCTGCCAGAGATCGATCGCGGTTGATGCTGCCTGCATGGCGACGTCGCGGAGGGTGGAGACGACGTCGTCACTCACCTTCTGCGTCGCCTGAGGCACCCGCTCTTTGGCGGCGTCGGCCAGCGAGAGCCCCATCGAACGAGCTCGCTCTGCTCCGCTGATCGCGGCCGCGGCGGCCTGGGCCGCCACGGTTTGCGCCGTCGAAGTCGTCTGCTCGCCGACACGCTGGGCGTGGCGCTTGGCCCGGTCCGTCACCTCATGTCCTTTCTCGCCGCCGCGACCGGCCGCGTGGCGGGCGCCACGTCGTAGGTTGCCGACCTCGGTGCTCGCCGACGCTCCCATGTCCGCGAAGGTCTCGCGGTTGAGCCCGGCGGCTAAGCGCTCAGCGTGGCGCCGTCCGCGCCGACCCGCGTCTCGCGTGCGTTCGGCCAGGGCTTCGACGCGATCGGGCGCGGCGTCCGCCAGCCGACGACGCGCGTCCAGCGTGCTCTCGACAAAGCTGGCGACGGTGGTCGTAGCGCTGTCAGGCACGACCCGTTCGATCGTTGAGTGTTCGCTATCGCGACGGCGTCCGATGGCGACGGCCAGGGCCGCGAGGATGGCAGCGGACACCGCGGCTCCAGCCAGCACTTGTCCGTTGGTCGGTTCTCTCTGTTGGTCGTCGATCATCTGACCTGTCCTGCCCGAACACTTCGCCGCCTCGCACCGAGCGCGGGGAATACGCGGGGGTCATTCTACCCGACTCGAAACCCAGTCCGGTTGAGCCCACTGGGAGGTACGAGGCGCAGCCGGTGGTATCGCTGACCAAGGGGATGGCCCGTAGACTGAACATACTCGCCGTCGCTCGCCCTCTGGTGATGACGGGCGGAGTTGGGCCGTTACCCGAGCGATGTTGCTTCGGCTCCAGAAGGGGGCCGGTGGGGCAGCTCCAAACGGCCGCTGACTGAATTCCGTTGAACACGTCGCCGCTCCCACCGGCATTGCCAGCGATTGGACGTCTCCTGATGAAGATTCTGGTCGTCTCCGACGTGCACGCCAACCAGGTAGCGTTCGAGGCCGTTCTGGCGGCGGCCCCAGCCTATGATGCCCTCTGGAATCTGGGAGACACGGTGGGGTACGGACCCCAACCGGGAGCGTGCATCGATTTGATGGTAGAGCGGGAGGCAACGCCCTCGCTCGCCGGCAACCACGACCTGGCCGCCATCGGTCGTCTCGACCTGGGCGACTTCAACCCAATCGCGCAGACGGCCGCCCGCTGGACCGCTGCCCAGCTCCGGCCAGATCAGCGGGCGTACCTCGAATCACTGCCGTCGATGGCGACGGCGGCGGAGTATACGTTGGCCCACGGCAGTCCACGATCGCCGGTTTGGGAATACGTCACGAGCGACGTGATCGCGACGGCATGCTTTGCCTTCTTCGAGACGGGCGTCTGTTTCATCGGTCATAGCCATCTGGCGCTGTTCGCCGCCCTCGACGTGGCTCGACCGTTGGCGACGATTAAAGCGTTGCGGGCAGGAGAGACACTCGAGCTGGGGAGCGCGCGGTATCTGGTCAATCCTGGCAGTGTCGGTCAGCCGCGCGACGGCGACCCCCGGGCCGCCTACGCCGTTCTCGACACCGATCGCCACGTGATCACGGCCCATCGCGTCGCGTACGACATCCGGACAACGCAACGTCAGATGGAACGGGTGGGACTGCCTGACCCGCTGATACGGCGCCTTCGTCTTGGTCGATGATGGGACACGGTACCGGCTGGGAAAATGGGTCAGCAGTTGTCACGCGAGGCGAGGGGGGCAACGCCACGTTAACGAGTGCGCGATTGGGTCCGCGGCGCATAATGGGCCGCGATCTCGCCGCGTGGTGGAGGTTCGTTTGCGTGGCCTGGCGGCGCGATCCATACTTCCGGGTCGCCGCGCCGGTCCGGCCGGCGACCGGAAGGTAGGGGGGCCACGAGCAGCCGGATGGATCTTCACTACGAGCGGCTGGTGGTACCGGTCGGCGGGACCATCGCGGATGAACGAGCACTGGCGCTCATTCAACACCTGGTTCACAAACAACTGGTGGCTCTGACCCTCATCTACGTGGTTGAGGTTGCACAATCGATGGCGCTCGACGCCGAACTACCCGGTGAGGTGACGCGGGGCGAAGCGGCGTTGCGCGAGGCCGAGCGCTTCGCGAAGCAGACTCTCGGCGGAAGGGTCGGCCAAATTTTCACCGAACTGCTCCAGGCCAGGTCGGCCGGGGCTGCCGTCGTCGACGAGGCGATTGACCGCCATGCGGACGCAATTGTGATGACCGCTGGAATACGCCGGAAGCATGGCCGGCCGACGCTCGGAGAGACGGCCAACTACATTCTCATGCACGCGCCGTGTGAGGTCTTACTGGCTCGCGTGGCGCCGGTCGGGACGGCTGAGGACGGGGCCTGGCGGTGAAGATCGTCGTGATGGGATGCGGCCGCGTCGGTGCCCGAATCGCCTCAATCCTCGACCATAACGGTCATCAGGTGACGGTGGTCGACACCGATAGCCGGGCGTTTCGGCGACTGCCGGCGGGCTTTACCGGCGGGACCGTGATCGGCACGGGAATCGACGAGGACGTGCTCCGTGAAGCCGGGATCGAGGAGGCGGTGGCCTTCATTGCCGTGACGAATGGCGACAACCGGAACATCATGGCGGCGCAAGTTGCCCAACTCGTCTTCAACGTGCCAGAGGTTATCTGCCGGATCTACGATCCGGTCCGCGAAGACATCTACCGCCGGCTCGGGCTGACGACAGTCTGCCCGACCACGACCGTCTCCGCCCTGATTTTGGATCACGTGATTGGCGCCGACGATACACGCGGCGTCCGAGGCGGAGGAGCCTGATCGATGTACATCATCGTCGTCGGCGGCGGGAAGGTTGGCTTTTACCTCACGCAGAGCCTCCTCGCTGAGCGGCACGAGGTGCTCCTGATCGAGCGCGACGTGGAGAAGGTCGATGTCTTCACAGAGCGGTTTGGCGCCGTGGTTCTCGCCGGCGACGGCGCGGAAGCGGGCACCCTGATGACTGCCGGGGCGGCGCGCGCGGACGTGGTGATCGCCGTAACCGGGGAAGACGAGGACAACCTCGTCATTTGCCAGATGGCGAAGCAGAAGTTCCACGTCGGGCGAACGATCGCGCGGGTCAATAATCCGAAGAACGAACAACTCTTCCGCCTGTTGGGCATCGACGTCACGGTCAGCCAGACCAATTACATTTTGAATCTGATCGAGCAAGCGATCCCCGAGGCGTCGTTCGTCCATCTCCTGAGCTTGCGACACGCCGATCTGGCGATTGTCGACGCCAAGGTCTCGGACGGCTCGGCGGTGGCGCACCGGGCCGTCGGCGAGATCGCCTTACCAATCAATACGGTGATTACGGCGGTCTCCCGCGGTCCCCACCTGATCGTGCCCACACCAGCGACGGAGTTGCTCCCGGGCGACGACGTGATTGCGGTCGCGCACCGGGATCAGGAAGATGAGCTGCGGCGGCTGCTTGTCTCCGGTTAGCCGGGCACGGCGGGAACGCTGGCCGTCGCGGCCGGTGAATCGCGCCGCGAGCTATGGATAGACGCCACGCAGGTCGTTCACCTGGGCAACCCGCTCGATCGCGCGGACGAGGGCAGCGGTCCGCATGTGGACCTTGTGCTGGCGCGACGTGGCGTAGACCGCTTCAAAGGAACGGGTCATGATCCGACGCAGGCGCTCGTTGACCTCCTGCTCGGTCCA
>JAABUS010001626.1_pt1 | contig 47569 bp, 45 predicted proteins | sample 5560161 | NCBI WGS metagenome assembly JAABUS01 (sample SAMN10711885, study PRJNA513376) | rock metagenome | isolation source: Antarctica rocks | place: Antarctica: Victoria Land, Trio Nunatak nord | collected 2016-01-04 | reverse complement strand
TGTCATGTACAGCTTCTTGCTAAGCGTCTTTCGAATCAAGAACGGAGGGTATCCCTTTCACCTGCCGCCATTTTAAGTAGATTGATGTAACATATTCGCTTAGAACTTAATATATTGCATTATTTAACTCATAAGATCTAATCGTATTAAGCGACTTCAAAAACCATACTTACTCGTATGTGAGAACGGGACGCGTGAATTTTTGAATATACATATATCATATCTCGAGCTGCTTGAGTATGCTGTGGGATGATATACGGATTTTTTCGGAATTTAACATCCAGATAGGTGTATGATATTATAAGTGGGTTCATTAACTCTACGGATTAGATCGCCTACTTGGGTTGCCGATGGCGTCTTTATTTCACGTCTGGCTCGGTCTCGAGACCCTGGGGAAAGCATTCGGGGCGCTTCCGCAGGCCATGGAGACCTTGCTCACACTAGGATATTTAGGGACGTACCCTTCGCGTGGTATGGCATGAATGAACGAGTCCACGAGGTATGTCCATATGATGCTATACCAGCGTGCATGCGCGCAACGGCGAGGCTCAACCCAACTTCTTTCAGCTATCGAGGTGTGATGAGTCTACCACAGCGACTTAAACCACGTCAAACCCAAACCTACAAACGTCTCTCCATCGGGCTTAGCCGCCAAGAGTAGAGACAACGTTGTTTACCTAATGAACCCCTTGGCCATGATGCTGAGCGCTACTGACCGCCCTGGACCGCTAGGAGAGTTTGGAAAAGAGCCCGGTTGTGCCTACCAAAGTGACGTTGCTGGATGGGTCGACGTGTACGGCGGATAGAATCAAACCCGAAGTATTTAGGTTCTCTGCGCAACAATTACGATAGCGCGCGATGGGTGCAAGCAGGCACGGCAGAGAAGGGAAGGGCAAAGCAGGGGCAAAGGTCACATGAGCAACTGAGTCGCATGTAGCCAGGGTGCGAGGTCAGACCGATGAAGGGATCAATCCATCGTTCGGCAACTCTCCCGTACGGTAGACGCATGAGTGGACGATGGCGGTAGGTGTCGGTTTAGGCAGTGCGGTGGAAGGGGAACAGGAAGCTGGCGGAAGAAGATCGGGTGGTGTTGGTGGTGAGGTGAGGTACCTTACCTTAGCGAAGTGTCTACCCGAATCTCTGAATGCAACGTACTCGTAATCCCGTTTGATGTCAGACTCAACAAGCTCGAAAGCGTAACTCTTCGAGACTACAGTCGTAGTATGTATATACACACTGATCAGTGATGAGTTTGTCTTGAGTGCTATCTGTATCAATATTCATACGCGTAGCAAAGAACAGACAGGCCATGTCATGTTAGTTACACACACAGTCGTTAATGTCGGCATGCGTGAGATATGGCCCCAGATATGTGTACGAAACGTTGATATTCATTCAGAACATACCATCACCACAATTGATGCACCCATTTGAGTCGAAGTCACAGAACAGTCAATGTATTCATACTCAAGGTCAAATGAAGTGCAATTCAAATTTCTGAATAATGTGAGTCAGTGTTGTTGTCAACGATAAGTGAAGAGAGAGGTTTGGTTTGAAATGAGGTGAAACGTAATATGCACAGACCTTCATGATACTGAGACTGCTGAACATGAAGTTATCGTCGATTGCAAGTAACATCTGAAAGTTTAGAAAGCTTTCTGAAAATCTTATGAGACGAGATTCAGTTGTCAAAGAGAGTTTGCATGATTGAAGTGTAATTCTTGTACACATTCATAGAATTCATGATTAAGCATGTAATGTTATGCATCTGACACGTCTTAGTAGAATGAATCGCAACTGATTGACATTAGTCTTCATAGCTCAAACAACATGAATATTTTTCGCTGCAAGATCTGTAGATCATGAATAAGCTTAAATGACTTGATCTGCATGTTGAGAACAAAGTTTATGAAGAAGCTCTCTGTCTTGATGAAAATCTTAAAATTTGTAATGTTTTCTTTGATCAAGCTAATGATGATTGCAATACTAAGATAAAATGTTTCATCTTAAAATCTTTTATACTTCAGCTATGCTAATGTAAGTCATTAACTAGAAAACTTTTAATGTTTTTCTTTCAATTATCATAGTAAATAATGAAGATTACAAATCAATTTTGCTGTCATCAAATTATAAAAACATAAAGATATAAACTTAAAATTTTAATAAAATTTTGTATAATTTCATTTTTAACATCACATTTTCACTCACTTTTAGTGATATCATCATCATTTTTTGAGCAAAGCTTTAAGCAGTAAACATGTTATACTATAAAAAGTCAGCTTTTTTCAAAAAAAAAACAGTGATTATAAACAAATTACTCTTCTTGATATACTTTTTTATCTCATTAAGCTCATTTTTATTATTTTTATCTAAGTCTTTACATATTAATTAATTAATGTAAATCTTGTTTTGCTGATTAATAAGTTTCTTAGCAACTCACTTTGTTTTTTTCTTTTATATAACTTTATCTTTCTTTAATATTAATAAATATGCAACTTACATTAAACAAAAAGTTTAAATTTTAGCGTAATTAACTTGATTAATCTACATGCTCATCAGTTTACTTATTATATATACTCATTTAACTTTTTATTTATTTATTTACTTGAACATAATAATCATAACATATGCAAAACAAACTTTTGAAAAGAGCATTATAAATGAGAAAGAAAAGATCAAGTAAATGAATAAATGATGATAAATTGCATGAGCAGCAATAATGTTGATTCAATGATGATTGCAAGTAGCGTTGACTTGTTACAGAGAGACAGCAACGTGAAGTTTAAATGCTTACATAATGATGAGATAAAAGTTATCAACATCATCAATTTACTAACACAGATATTAATGTTAAAGAAAGAGAAGAGTAAAAATCATTCATGAAAAGAAGTGATTTTAAAGCTAATTCAACATCTTTGAAATGTTTCAGAAAGAAAGATTAAAAGTCAAGATGCATTTATTGCAAAAAATGTACAAAAGTTGAAAATCTTTTTTTTAATTCTTACTTGATTCAACACTCATTATGAGTCTATGTGAAAGCTATATATTTGCAATTATATATTTGCAATCAATATGATCTTCGCTTATATCTTCTTTCTTGTGATAATATTCATATACTGTAAAATTCATCAGCTGCTTAAACTCTTGTATAAATCAAACAATTTGTGCTTTTTCTTGCAAATATCATATGATATTTTAATTGTTAGAGATCAGCATAAAGCGAGTCATATGAATGTAAGGTAACGAGTATATAAATGCTAAGAAAGAAAAGTATTTAGAAGAGAAGAGTTGACTATCTATATGACTCAGAAGAACATAAGCTAACTTTGAATAAAGTTGACTTCAAAACAAGTTTATGCTTTAGCGACAAGCAATCAACGATAGTTCTCAGAATAGTCATCAACATAGTTATCAATGAAGATGCGTAGCTAGAATCGTAACATTATTTTTCTTCTTCAATGATTCATGTTCACATGAATGTATTTTCTTAGTCTTGTGTAGAATCAAAATGTTTATTGTAGTAATAAAGTGTAAATCTGATCATTGACTAAAAATGTGTATTTCTACAACAGAGACTATTTATGTTTTGTGTGTTGCAACTGACGCTAGTCTCAATCAGACTAGCTGTTGAGATCATGTCTAGATCATTCAATCAAAGAGACTTGAGACTGATATGTATGTATTGCTCTTTAGAGATAACTATAACAAGACATTAAGAATACAGAAGAGAAAGAGTGCAAGCTCTTTTATAAATAATGACTTGAGACTGCGCTAGACTCGATACAGATGTGATGTAATATGTCAGATGTGTTTGTCTAAAAGAATGATGAAAGAAATGAATAAAGAAAGTGCTGAACAACGAGAAGAAGTGCTGAGAATGACTTGAAGAGTTCAACAGAGATGCGCTAAATTCAAACTAGACATAACATCATGACTTGTTTTAATCAAATTAATTAAAGTTAGATCTGAACTCTGATTGATTCAGACATGTTTGTAACATTACTTTTTTCTTTGAACATTCATGTTTGCATGAATAGAAAAGAAATAAAAGTCAAAAAAATTCATCATGTTTTCAATTTAGTGCAACTTATTTAAATATAGCTTGTGAAATTTATTCAGAACTTTCTTCGAGTCATTGAATTTCTCTTTATCAACATAGTATCATTCATTGTCATGATTTATCTCGATTCATTTGATCTTGTATTGTAGTCTTTCTTTATATCATCTGAAGTTCAATATATCATCTACTTTTCAGTACTTTTTATTCTCTTTAATGATCATTGATCTAAAGAACTCAAAATGTTGTTTCAATAAAGAGTTGTTTGATGAAGATTGTAGACACTTTGAGCTGAACACTGAATGTATATGCTTCATGCTTCTAGATAGCTGAAGATGATAGAAGATTTCAACTTTGACTGTGATTGAATAGAAGTTGAGCTGCTTGTCTTTCAAATCTTTGCATGATCTAGTGATTTTGATGTTTTCGAAGACTAATCAAACTTGATCATTTACTTCATAAATGACGTCTCGTCTATGCTTGTTCATCTGAGCTTCAGTGATCTGCTTGATCTTTTTCAATTGTTGATGATTGAAGATAAGAAGCTTGCTCATTTGAGTGACAATGTCATTGATCTTTCTAGCTTTAATATGTTGATGAGTTGTTTCATAATCAGTCGTATCTGAATCAAAACTCATTCAAAGATGAAAGTCTTTATTGAAGTAGAAAGAAATTATCAAGATAGTTGAGAATGTATTGAAATTATCACTGAATTTCATCATTGAAAGTCATTTAGCTCAGTCATTCTGCATGTAATTGCAGTAGATTCAAAGTTTGCATTCAACATCTTGATTAGCTCATTTCAACTGATCATCAATCTTTAAATGATAAACTGTTGATAAATTGACTTTGATCTTCAGTCATTTACAAAGACTTTGTCACATGATTGATATGAACTGAGAGTCTCTATTTGAAACAATAGAACTGAGTAAATCATGAAGTCAATAAACGTTTCATAGCATGATTTATACTGTTTCTTCGATTGAGATGTCATCATCTTTTCAATGACAGAAAACATAGTGATGTTCTTTGAAGAGATGACATATGATCATGCAAATGATGTTATAGTTTTTTGATAAAAGTAGCTCAGTGATGAAGTTCATAGCTATATCTTGTCAATACTGCTGAAAGATCAATAAAGATTGAAGCAAATCATTTGTATCATCTCAAGATGCTTTGCTTTGCTGATAAACATAACAGTTTCAAATGTATTGTTGAATAGTTACTTGATGATCTGATCAATAGTAGAAGCGTTGAACTAGATCAATCATTCATTTAATGTCAGAGTGCAAGATTGATGATTGATCATGAATCTTTCAAAGCAATTTCGTATGCATTTGTTTCAACATTCATAGTAGACTCTTTTTGAATAAAACGTTGTCAATGATTTGATAGTTTTTTAGCTTCATGTCATGAAGCTTCAATTCATCTTTGTTCATAGCTTGTTGATACTCATTGCATAGTTCATTCTTCTGATTGACTAGATGTATGCATTGATAAAGATTGATCTCATATTCAGATTCAATTTCAAACTCAATCAATAAAATGTTTATTCAATTCAAAATCAATATAGTTTGAAAATGATCATTTATGTCTTTAGCTGATTCAGAACTATTGATCATTGACATTCTAGTTAAAACATTGACTTTGATGTTTATTTTGTCTGATTGAAAGATAATCTGAAAGTTAAACTTCAATAGAATATTCAGATAGTTCGCTTGTTATCAAGTCAGCTGTTTATTTTTCATAAAGATCTTCAAAGTCTGATGATCAGTAAACATCTGAATAAATAGTTCAGTATCTTCTAGTTTAAGTCATCAGTGTTCAAAGCATTGAATGATAGTTAGCAATTTCTTGTCATAGATGTGATAATTGCATTCAGCTAAAATCATGCTCTTGCTATAAAAAACTATCGAGTGAAGCACACTTTCATCATTGTACTGAGATAGTATGTCGTCTTTTACATAGTTGAATGCATTGATTTTCAAAATAGCTTGATGTTTGACATCGAAATAACGTAGAACTGAGATTGAGCTAATCAGCTTCTTCAGATTGTTAAAAACTTTAATGCAGACTTCATTTCAAACAAAAGACATATCTTTTCAAGTCAGCTGAGTGAATAACTTGACTAGTTTTGAAAAGTTCTTGATGAAGCATTGATAGAAATTGATGAAGTCAACAAAGTCTTATATTTCTTTTAGATTAGTAGATGTAACTCAATTTACTATAGCTTTCACTTTGATAAAATTCATGCAAAGATCTTGTTCTGATACTATGATCTTTAAAAAGACTGTTTCTTCTACGTTGAATTTGCACTTTCAAATATCTATTTGCAGATCAGCATCTTGTAAATGATCTAATATCATCTTGACATGTTGTTTATGCTTCTTTTCAATCTTGCTGTATATGAGAATGTCGTCTAAATAAGCTTGACAAAAGTCATTTAGAAAGTTTCATAAAACATCGTTCATATATTGCTGAAACAAGGTCGAATCATTTATTAATTCAAATGATAGAATCTTTGATTTATACGCTTCTAAAGCGATAATGAAGATTGTATAGTTCTCACTATCAAGATGCATACGAAGTTTGTTGAAAGTGAAAATTATATTCAGTTGAGTCAGATGCTTGCAGTCAAAGATTTTGTCAATCATCTCATCTATGAGCAATAGAAAGTAGCGATTTCTTTTGATAATGACATTGAGCTTTTGATAGTCAATGCAAAAGCGAAGATTATCATTGATTTTCAGAGCGAATAGAACGAGTGAGAAATATGAGATCTTGCTAGAAGTAATAAAATTCTTTGACAGATTTTCATTCAGATATTCTTTGATCTTCTGAAGCTTGTAGAATAACATTCAATAAGCTCAACATCTAAAAGAAGTGACATCGTTAGTGAGCTTTATCTTATGATCATATAAACGATGAGATGATAGCTTATCGACTTGAGCTCGATCAAACACGTCAAGAAAATTCTGATATTTCGAAGATAGCTTGACTTTGATGTCTTCTAGATTTTGAGCTGATGCATTGATGAAAGCGACGTTTAGAACGTTTAGTTTGCATTGAGTGTTGTAAACTATTTTTCTATCAATATCTTCAATCGACATAGCAAAAATCTCGATGCAATTCTTCTTTGATCATTTAATTAATGCATGAAAAGATGCAGCTTTTACATTGAACATAGAAAAGTTCTTTTTTGAAGCAGTAGAAGTAAATCATTGAAGCACTTTGAAAGCTGAACTGATAAAAGAATTTGATGATCATGATTATTTTGAGTGTGAAGTTCTGACTGACATTGAAAAAACAGAAATGAGAGCTTTTAATTGATTTGAAAAAACGATGACATCGTTTTGCATATTTAGTAGTATTTCATTTTTATTCATTCAGAGCTTTTCTAATATGACGTCATGATGATTTATATCAGCTATTAACATTGAAACAGTCAATTTCTTATGACTTTCAACTGTGAGATTGAGTAGAATTTTATGAGTAATGATCTTCTTTGTCAGCTTTTCGTCATATTCTCTTATTAACTTCTCTTTAGCTAGTTGTATGAATTGAATTTCGAGCTTCTGACATATTTGATCAACTAGCTTTGTATAAATCAAGATGTAAATCGTCAAGTCACTATCTATCAGAGATCGTAGCTTGAAGAATTCGTCTTGCAAGAATAGAGTAACATCGACTAGAAATGACTTTTTGAAGTAGTTTTCTTCAATAGATGAAATTTCGTCGATTAGATTGCACAAAGAAATGATCTTTATCTCTTCAATGACTTTGAAAGAGATGACTAGTTTTTTGAATCAGACTCTGAATTGAAGTTCAAAGAATAATCAAACTCATCATTTAATATGTTAATTCTGAAAGATTTATTTAAGCACTTTTTAGAAGTATGATCAGACTTATGACATAAAAAGCAGTTTTTGATTAGTAAGTCATTTTCTTTGACGCTAGTCAAAACAGCGTCATGTGATTTTGACTGATCAGTCATTTTTGTTTCTATGATTCTACAAGTAGCTTTGACTGATTCTTCAACAAAGATGATCTGTTTAATTGTTCTAGCTTTGATCATTGCTTTTTTATTCTTGATCTCTTAAATAACTCGTTGATCATTATTCAATTGAATGAGATAGAAACGAATTTCTTTCAAAGTACTGAGTTGAATCAATTGAGTTACTCAAGCAAATTGAAGTCAAAGATTTATTTTATTCTTTAAATCAATGATCAGCTGTTTTTCTTAATAGTTTAGATAGAAGAATAGTTGTTGAAATTGAGTATAAAACTCGCTGAATTTCTTTTATTCTTGAATCAAGTTGTAGTAGTCTCTACGAAAGTTGACTTCTTTATTTGAGTCATTGAACAACTAAGATAGCTTTTTCAAAAGCTCATTAACGATCTTGTATGAATTGAAACAGTCATGTTCACGTCTTGACTGAGTGATCTCAGCTGCATCATTGAATAATCTGAAATGTACATAGCTCAGCTTGACTCGTTCACTTAAAAAGAGATCAACGTTGTTTTTCAGCTTGTTCTGAACTTTTTCATATCAGTTCTCTCAGATAGAGTTCTTTTCATCAGTGAACAATGAAGAATCGAATATTTTCTAAAATCTAGAATGCTCAGAGTAGATTGATGATGACAAAGTAATCTTTCTAGCTTGTAGTTTAACTTTCAGCTCTTTGCATCGTTTCTTCAAAACTTTCATAGTCATAGAAGATGTTATGATTTCAGCGAATGAGTCATTATCTTTGACAATGAAGAATGAAGTTTCGAAATGCTCTTTGAAGAGACGAGACATGATGAGAAAGAAAGAAGAGATTGAATTAAACAAGTGTTTTAAAAGAAAGAGATTGAGCGAAGAGTGATGCTTAATAATAAAAGATAAAGTCATTTTTGTTGTTTGATTTGAGAATTAATTAATTCTCTTGATCGATTTGATTCTCTAGCAATCAATGAAGATTCTTTATCGCTGATTCTATTAATTGAGATGAATGATGCATACTTAATGAGCTGTAAGTCGTCTAGCAATTCAATCAGCCTTGCTGTTGATTCTATAAACTCTTTAATGTTGTTTTGTCTTTTGATTGCATTGATCATTAGATAAACAAATTTCTTTAGACTCGATCTGTCTGAATGAGTATATTGAACGAATAATGAGTATTTATATCGTATGATAAACGAGATTCTTAATGTAATGTTGAGATCATGCCTAGATCATTCAATCAAAGAAACTTGAAACTGATATGTATATATTGCTCTTTAGAGATAGCTATAACAAGACATTAAGAATACAGAAGAGAAAGAGTGCAAGCTCTTCTATAAATAATGACTTGAGACTGCGCTAGACTTGATACAGATGTAATGTAATATGTCAAATGTATTTGTCTAAAAGAATGATGAAAGAGATGAATGAAGAAAGTGCTGAACAACAAGAAGAAGTGCTGAGAATGACTTGAAGAGTTCAACAGAGATGCGCTAGATTCAAACTAGACATAGCATCATAACTTGCTTTAATCAAATTGATTAGAGTTAAATCTGAACTCTGATCGATTCAGACATGTTCATAACACTAGCAAGCATTACAACAACTATGTTTCTAATTAGAAACTATGTTTCTAATTGAACGATTACTTTTCTTGCTTTTATCACAGCTTCTACTGCAGCTTTTATTGCTTCAACACTTTTACTCAATAGAAGCTATACACTTTTACATACTCATCATTGAATGAAAGTTTTTGAATGTCTTAAAGATTAGAGTCTTCATTAAATCATCGACTGTCATCAAGACTGTTGAAATGAACTTAATGTCAGAATCATGTCTAAATGATACAATCAATGAAGATCAGAGTTGATAGTGCTTGATCTTTAAAGATAGCTATAACTGAATATTAAGAATACAGAAGAAGATTGATACAAAAGCTTCTATTTATGTAATGTTCAGAGACTGCGCTAGACTCAAAAGAGATGTGTTTGTGACATGAAAAGAAGATGATGTAGATGAACAAGATGTTGATGAAAGAAAAGAGTGTTGAGAAAGAAAAAAAGTGTTGAGTCATATCTGAGTCAAATCTGAGTCAGATCTAGATCAAATCTTGACTAGATCGTTGACTAGTTCTAATCATTACGCAGAGTACTCGCTAGCATGCATTACAAATTGATTAAAGCTTCAGTCTTGTTCAGTCTTATCAATCTTGATATACTCTGTTATGATTCTAGTCTTCATCTAGTCTTCGTCTGATTTCATTCTAATTGAATCTAGCGAGAATCTGATCTAGAAATGATATCATTGAGACTCTGCATCATATGTGTAAGACGTCAACTCAATTGAGTTTAGCACAGAACTGAGAAACACACATATAAGAATTGAGTTCTTTTCTGTAGATATTTTTCTTTCTTAGCATTTATTTATTAGTTAAATGACATCTTTATGACTCGCTTTAGATTGACTTCTAACAGTAGATAAATGCTAATCAACTACTCTGCTATCAACGTGTAGATGATACGAAATAATCTACTTCGTTTATTCAGAAAATTCGCAAGAAATTCTTCGAATTACTTTCATCAAAATACATCTGCAAATTTACTCAAATTTATCAAATCAATCACTCAATCAAATCTATTTATCTATCTTTCTCACAATGACACGCGACTTTGAATCAGTCAAGTCTTAAACAGCTCATCTGTTTAGAAGCACTGCTAGCAGACGTGTTTTCATTATTTCTTTTGATGTTTCAGCTGAATCTCAGAATGTCACTATCTCATGAGACATCAACATAAGTCAACAACTTCGTCAATGAGCTCATGATCAGTTGAACAAGATCATCAAGATGTTGATTGAGCTAAGAGATCAACAAGACATGACTTTGAAACTGAATGAACAGTGAATTGTTGTTCAAGTTGAACATGACAAGAGATTGAATCAACTAAAAATCAAACAGATGATCATAAACACTCTAGAAGAGATAAACAAACACTATTGAGAGAAGATGTTGAATCTTAAGAATAAACTCAAAGAAGTATTGCATTCAGCGAATCAGTCATGATCTCATCAGTCTACTGAATCTCGAGTTTCTATGAAATCTCTATCTTGAGCTTTTATCAAGAACTATACTCGACGAGAATCATTTACTTTATTCAACAATGATCATCACAAGTCTTTCAAGTTTTTGAACTCATCTATATTCATTGACGAAGATGAATCAACATAAGATAGCTGAAGAATCAAGATAGATGATAAGCTTCAGACAAATGTCAATCACTTCGTTGATGAAACTATTTGCATTGTCTATGTGATATTTAGACTAGAAGATGACGCTGCTGAGCATATCTTCGCTTGACATCATCATGATGCTTTGCATTCTTACATCTTGATCTACAAGCTACTTGAGCATCTAGAAGAAATCTATGAGAATCAGAATAAGAATCGAAAGTGTTGTTGCAAGTACAACGCTCTGAGACAAGCAGACAAGCTCTTCAACGTCTTTTACTTCAACTTTATGAAGCTATTCAGCTATTTAGATTACGACAATCGCATTCTGATGAATGATTTTCAGAATAAGATCAACAATCACTTGCAGAATGCTCTGTCAGTATGCTTCGAAGACTTCGCTTCACTTCATCGTCTCAAGATCTTTCTTCAAGATGTAAATAATAAACAGCGAGTCAACTATCAACTACGCAGTCAGCTACGCACTGTCATCATCAAAGTCACTGTTGTATCTGATAAATGCGCTGCTACTTCATTGTCAGTGACGACTTTGATAATCAATTATGTTAAGTCTATCATCTTTTCTATCATCTTTTCTACTATCTTTTCTATCTCTGAGTCAGACAGATCATCTATCGTCTGATATATCTGCAAGATCTTAAATCATTTGTTCAAGAATTGTTCTTAGAACAAGATTGATACTTTTACTTCTTGAGCTTTCACTCTTTATCTACATAAAATTGTCATTTCAAAGAATAAAGAGAATGAGAAAATGTCTTCTTTCGAAGATAGCAAGACAAAAAACTAGAGACTTTCATCAAAGACGCGATGAAAGATGTGTTAATTTCTTCAATGACAAGCATGTCAAATGATTCTTTTACTTCTGAATCTTTGACTACTGAATGTATACTTTCTAGCAATGAAATTAGTTACTCATTGAAGTCATTAGTTGACATCGAAGCTGCTGACTATTCATTTATTGATGAAGTGATCACGCAAATTGTTTGTGATTAGTTGCAAATTAAGTCTTTGACTTTGATCAAAGCGAAGTCAATTCAAGAATTTAATAATCATTATGCTAAAAAGCTCATTACTCATGTCATTTATTTGAATCTGACTGTTTAAGATCATACAATTGACACTGCTTCTATGTTGATCACTTGATTAAATCAACATCAAATAATTCTTGAAAAAACATGAATGAACAAAATCAATCTAGTAATTGATATGCGAATCGATTTTCTTCGATTTTCGAATTTCATTTCTAGTCAGAAATCGATTGTTCTACTCTCAAGTCATAGAACAATCACGAAACAGAAGAGCTTGACTTCTACTCATATACTGAGAAGATCGTTCACTTTCGTTATCTTTCAACTCAGTCAGAAATCACTTTCTTTTGATCAGTCAAAAGAGAAGTTTGTTAAATTGATCAAACAGTCAAAATCGCTTGAAGCAGTTTCGTTTAACGTCAACTTTAAATCGACGTTCAGTCTGAAATCAGCTTTCAGTTCAATTAACATATTCATGATAGAGATAGTTGCATATAGAATGTTAGTCAAACGATCAGATGTCAAGATCTTTGCTGTTATCATTTTGAAAATCGATCAACTCATAGCTACAGTTGAAAACAAGTCTGAAGAAGTGAATCTACATGAGCTTTCTCACGCTGAAGCTTTCAAGCAGATTAAAATTAAGCTTTTTTCTGAATATCATGACTATCTAAACATCTTCGATCAAGCAATGATCAATCAGTTATCATTGCATCGTTTCTACGATCACAAAATTGAGTTGATCAATGAAGAAACACTTTCGCGAAGCAGACTATATCAGATGTTCAATCACAAGCTTCAGAAGATAAAGAAGTATCTGATTGAACATCTGAACAAAGAATTCATTTTCTTCAGCTTTGCATTATACGTCTCGCTCATCTTATTTGCTGAAAAGAAAGACGAAAGTCTGCGTTTCTGCATCAATTACAGAAAGCTCAATGCTTTGATCAAACGAAATCGCTACTCTTTGTCATTGATAGACGAGACTTTCACTCGTATACAAGAAAGCAAGTATCTGACTCGATTGAACATCATTGTCGCGTTCAATAAACTACGCATGCATTTAGATAACAAAGATTTGACTATCTTTATTATCTTCTTCGACTTATACAAATATCATGTAATGTTCTTTGAATTAATCAACGAATTGACATTCTATCAACATTATATAAACGACGTGATGTTCAAATATCTTTATCAGTTTTGTCAGATTTATCTAAATGATATTATCATCTACAGCAAGATCTTGAAAAAACACAAGCAACATGTATGATTGATCTTGAATAGACTACGAGAAGCTGATCTACAGATAAACATCAATAAATGCAAGTTTCATGTTTAGAAAATCATCTTTTTAGAACTTTTTGATGTCAATTGAGAAACTTAAGATGAATTCACGAAAGATGCAAACAGTTGTTGATTGATCTACACTCAATAATCTCACTCAGATGCAGTTCTTTATTGACTTCTGCAATTTTCATCAACGCTTCATCAAGAACTTTTCAAAGATTGTTCATTCAATGATTCAACTCACTCAAAAGAAGATCATATTTAAATGAAATGAAGTCTGTCAAACTGCATTCAATCACATGAAGAGATGTATGACTGAAACTTTTATACTTCGTCACTTTGATCAGACTTGCAATTTCATTCTTGAAATTGACTCATTTGACTACGTCAATGATGAAGTTCTGTTTCAATATGACGATGAAGATGTTCTACATTCAATTTTCTTCTATAACAAGAACATGTCTTCTGCTGAATGCAACTACGAGATATATGATAAGAAACTGCTGATCATAATTTGAGCTTTTGAACATTGATGACTTAAACTGAAGCTGATCAACATTTTTATCAAGATGTTCATTAATCATCAAGCGCTCATCTTATTGATGAAAGACAAGAAGCTGAGTTAACAATAAATGCATTGAGTTCAGAAGTTAGTTGACTTCAACTTCAAGATAATGTATTAATCTGACAAACAGAACATTAAGATCAATGCATTAACTCGTTGAGCTGACTTCGTGCCTAGAGATTTCAACGATGAACGTGTTCAATATCAAAGAACTACTATTCTGACATCAAATCAAATGAAGATCGCTGATCTAAAGAAAAATAATGATCAATCAATTTATAAACAGATTCTTAAGACTAATGAGATCAACGAGAATTGTACGCTACTTCGCGAAGCAATAGTAAGAGACGAGACACAATATGAAGATATCAAATTAAAGAATTGTTGAACTCAGAATGAAATCTTGTATCATGATAGTCAGCTATGAGTCTCATTCAACAAGCTTTTACAAATGAATCTGATTCATGAGATACATGATCAATCGTCGATTGATCATTCTGAAATTCTTAGAACAGTGAAAATCATAAAGCGAAATTACTATTGATCTTCTATGCGAAAAACGATAGATCGAGATATTCAAAACTGCTATGTATGTCAACGTTCAAAGACATCAAGAAATAAATCAAACAACTTACTTCAATCTCTATTTATATCTGAACAGCGATGACAGAACATAGTCATGAACTTCATTATTGATCTATCTGATTCGTACAACTACAACGCTATTCTGACTGTCATCTGCAAATTATCAAAAGAAAGACATTATATCTTTTGCATCATTGATGATGAAGATATCACAGTCAAAAAGACAGCTGAAATATTGCTTCAATGAGTATATTAAACTTATGATTTATCAAGCTTCATTGTATTCAATCGAGATTCTAAGTTCATCTTCATTCTTTGAAAGTTTCTTTGTAAACGACTGAGCATTTCTCTTCAATTGTTCATCGTTTATCACTCTCAGATCAATGATCAAAGCGAACAAGTCAATCAGAATGTTAAGCGATATTTTCGTTTCTTCTGTTCATACATGCAGAATGACTGAATCAAGTGACTACTTATGATTGAGTTTGTCAACAATAATGTCTTGTCTTCAATCATCTTCTTGATTTTTTTCTTTATGAACAAGAACTTTCATTCTTGTATGAGCTTCGATTCTGACATCATCGAGTATGAAAGCACTTGCGAACGTCTGCAGATTGCTTGAGTCGAAGATATATTCAATCACATGAATAAGACACTGATCTTCGCTCGCGAAACTTTGATTAAAGCACGAAAACAAATGATGAATCAAGCTAATAAGCATAGAAAGAAAGTCAATTATGAGATTAAATCAAAGATGTTTCTGAATGAATGAAACATCATTACAGCGAGATCTTTCAAAAAATTGAATGACAAGATGCTTAACTCATTTCAGATCATTGAGTTTGTTGACTCATTTTATAAGTTGAAACTATCAGAGACTATGCATATACATGACGTATTTCATTTAGAGCTTCTTCATTCTGCCGTCAATAACTCTCTGTCTGATCAAAAGAATGAATCTTCGAGATCAATAGTGATAAACGATGAAGACGAATGAGAAATTAATGATATACTGAACTTTTGACACTATAAAAGATGACTTTAATATCAAGTTAAATGAAAAGATTATGACAACGATCTCAACTGATATAACGCTGACGACGACAAGTTTATAAACGCTCAAGAGATGATTGATGAATTTCATATCAAATATTCAAGAAAAGCGCACTAAGAAACAACATTCATGTGAACATAAATAGTCAAAAGAAGAAAGTAATGTTACAATTCTAGTCTTTGTTTAATCTTCATCTGATTTCATTTTAATTGAGTCTAGCGAGAATCTGATCTAAAGATGATATCATTGAAACTTTGCATTTGTTAGAGATCAGCATAAAGCGAGTCAATATGAGTGTCATTTAACTAGAAGATAAATACTAAGAAAGAAAGATAGCTACAGAAAAGAAGCTGACTACATATGTGTATTTCTCAGTCGACGCTAGACTCAATAGAAACTAGTCAAGATGATGAAGCTAGAATAAATCTGACAAAACTAGAAGACTGAGTCTGACAAGACTAGAATCGTGACATTATTCTTTCTCTTCGACGATTCATGTTCACATGAATGTATTTTCTGCTCGACTTGATTGATTGATTGAATTGTTGATTAGCGCGATTTGTTTGAGTATCAAATATGAAAATCATCAACGATCTTCTGAGCGTTCATAAATTCATCGTCATCAGTGTTGTATCAATTGAGATCATTATCATAGTCATTTCATTTAACTCTATACTGAAGTTGTCTTCGATATCGACGAAAATTCAATATATCATCGATTTTTCACTCGTCTTCGTCGTTTATCACTATTAAATCTGAGAATTCATTCTTCTGATTAGACAAGAAATCATCAACGACAGAGCGAAGCAGATCAGAATGAAATACATCATGAACATGCATAAACTTTGATAATTTCAGTTTATATGAAGAGTCGATGAAATCTAGATTGATGAAAGAATCAAGCATTTTGTCATTTAGCTTCTTGAAAAATCTCGCTGTAACGATGTTTCTTTCATTCAGAAACATCTTTGATTCGATCTTGTAATTGATCTTCTTTCTATGTTTGTTAGTCTGATTCATCATTTGTTCTTGTGTTTTGATCAGAGCTTCATGAGCAAAGATCAATGTCTTGTTCATTTGTTCAGATATATTCTTGATTCAATCAATCTGCAAGCGTTCGCGAGTGCTTTCATACTCGATGATGTCTGAGTCGAAGCTTATACGAGAATGAAAGTTCTTGTTCATAAAGAAGAAGATCAAGAAGATGACTGAAAACAAGATGTTATTGTTGACAAACTCGATCATGAGTAGTCACTTAGATCAGTCATCTTGCATATATAAACAGAAGAATCAAAGATATCTTTCAACATTCTGATTGACTTGTTCACTTTGATCATCGATCTGAGAGTGATAGATTGTAAAGAGTCAAAGATTAATATTTAGTCTTTTGCAAAGCGACTTTCATAAAATGAAGATAAATTGCGAATCTCGATCAGATACTATGAAGCTTGATAAATCATGAGTTCAATATACTCATTGAATCAGCATTTCAGCTGTCTTTTCGACAGTGATATCTTCATTCTCAGTGATGCAAGAAATATAATGTCTTTCTTTTAACAATCTGCAGATGATCATCAGAATAGCGTTGTACTCGCTTGAATCAGATAGATTAATAATAAAGTTCATTGCTATGTCTTGTCATCGCTATTCAGATATCGATAGAGATTGAAGCAAGTTGATTGATTTATTTCTAGATGTCTTTGAACGTTGACAGATATAGCAGTTTCAAATATATCGATCTATCGTTTTTTGCATGAATGATCAATAGTAGTTTCGCTTTATGATCTTCACAGTTCTAAGAATATCAGAATGATCAACTGATAATTGATCGTGTATCTCACGAATCAGAGTTCATTTGTAGAAGCTTGTTGAACGAAATTCATAGCTGACTATCATGATACAAGATTTCATTCTGAGTTCGACAATTCTTCAATTTGATATCTTCATATTGTGTCTCGTCTTTTGCTATTGCTTCGCAAAGTAGCGTACAATTCTTATCAATTTCATTAGTCTCAAGAATCTGTTTATAGATTGATTTCTTGATGTTCTTCTCTAGATCAGCAATTTTCATTCGATTTGAAGTCAGAATAGTGATTCATTGATAGCAAATGCGCTCATCTTCTGAACTTCTAGAAACTGAATTGACTTGATGAGTCAATGCATTGACTTTGATGTTTTATTTGTCTGAGCGATACATGATTTTGAAGTTGAAGTCAATGAGCTTTTGTACTCAGCGCATTTGACGTCTACTTAGCTCTTTATCTTTCATTAATGATGTTAAAACTTAATGATCAGTGAACATCTTGATGAGTAGCTCAGTCAATTTCAGCTCAGATCATCAATGCTTGAAGACACGAATGATTGCTAGTAATTTCTTGTCATAGATCTTGTAATTGCACTCAGCAAGACTCAGATTCTTGCTGTAGTAAATCATTGAATGCAATGTTTCTTCGTCATTGTACTGAGAAAGTATGTCATTGTTGACGTAGTTGAATGAGTTTGTTTCAAGAATAGTCTTTCTATTCTGATCAAAATGACGAAGAATAGAAGCTTCAGTCATTCATTTCTTCATATGATCAAAGATCATTTGACAAGCTTGATTTCATTCAAATATCATCTTTTTTTGAATTAGTTGAATCAGAGAATGAACAATCTTCAAAAAGTTCTTTATAAAACGTCAATAGAAGTTGCAGAAGTTGATGAAGAACTGCATCTGAGTGAGATTTGTAGAAATAGATCATTCAACTACTGCTTGTACTTTTCTGAGATTCATCTTTAGTTCTTTAATGAATAGCAATAGTTTCAGAAAGAAGATCTTCTGAATATGAAACTTGCATTTGTTTATATTCATCTGAAGATTAGTCTCTCGTAGTCTATGTAGAATCAATCATACATGTTGCTTATGTTTCTTCAGTGTTTTGCTGTAAATGATAATGTCATTTAGATAGATCTGACAAAACTGATGAAGATAATCAAATAGCACGTCGTTCATATAGTGTTAATAGAAAGTCGAATCGTTGATTAATTCAAAAGACATCACGTGATATTTGTAGAAATCAAAAAAGATGATAAAGATAGTCAAATCTTCGCTGCTTGAATGCATGCATAGTTTGTTAAAGACAACTATTATATTCAATCAAGTCAGATACTTGCTATCTTAAATACGAGCGAGAGTTTCGTCTATTAAGAGTAGAAGATAGCGATTTCGTTTGATCAAAGCATTGAGCTTTCTATAATTGACGCAGAAACGCAGACTATCGTCTTTCTTTTCGATGAATAGTATGAGCGAAGCGTATGAGATTGAGCTAGAAGATATAAAGTCTTTATTCAGATGCTTGATCAGGTAATTCTTCATCTTTTGAAGCTTGTAATCAGACATATGATAGAGATGACTTTGAGAAGATGTTCTTTCGTCAATCAACTCTATTTTATGATCATAGAAGTGATGAGAGAGTAGCTGATCAGTCATCGCTCGATCAAACACGTCTAAATAGTCATGATATTTCGAAGAAAGCTTAGCTTTGACTTTTTTCAAGATCTCTTCATGTGAAAGCTCTTGTAGATTTACGTCTTCTGATTTATTTCTAGCTGTTTTTAGAAGTCGATCGATTTTCGTGATGATGATTGCAAAAGTAGTCACATTCGATCGTTTGACTGATAATCTATATGCTGTAGTCTCTATCATTGCTATGTTTATTAAATTGAAAGACGAAGCGAAGTTGATTGAATTAGATGATTTCACAATTTTACTGAATGAAGATGACTTCTCGCTGAGTTGAGTGACAACAGAAGAGATAAATCTCTTTAGTATTTGAGTAGAGATTGAACTCTTCTGTTCTATCACGATTTTCTTGTTCAAAAGAACAATTAAATAAGCTTTGATAAAAGCTTTGATATGAGCTTTGAAACTGAGAAATTGAAGACGATCATTTCTCATATCAATAGTCATCTCAATCTTGTTTATTCATGTTTTTTCAAGAATCATCTGATGCTGACTCAATTGAGTAATCAGTATAGAGATGAAACGTTTCATATGATCTTGAACAGTCAGATTTGAATAAATTGCATGAGTAATGAGCTTTTTTGCATAATGATCATTGAATCTTCTTATTGACTTGAGCTTGATTAAAGATAACAATTTAATTTGCAAATGATCACAAACATTCTGCGCGATTAATTCATCAATGAACGAATAGTTAACTGCTTCAGTGTCAATCAATGACTTTAATGAGTAGCTAATTTCATTGCTAGATAGTACACATTCAATAGTCAAAGATTTCGAAGCAAAGAAGTCATTTGAGCTGCTCATTGTTGAAGAAATTAACACATCTTTCATCACGTCTTTGATGAAAGTCACTAGTTTTTTGCCTCATTCTTTGATTTCTCTGTAAATAATTTCTTCTTTTCTTTTGACATGATGATCTCATTGAGACAAGAGATGAATGTACGAAATGTTAAAGTACTAGTCTTTAGCTGAGAGCAGTTCTTTGAAAGATGACTTGATACTTTGCAGTTGAAGCAGATGATTGACATTCTTGATCATTCAGATTCGAGAATGAAAAAAGTAGCGAGTTGAACATAGCTAGCAGTTAAGACTGATGTCAATGAAGAAACAAAACGTTTTTTTGAAGCTGCTATCGATTTGACTGTTCATTGCTCGTCACGTAGCTGATAATTGACTCATTATTTGTTATTCACATCTTGAAGAAAGATCTTGAGCTTATCAAGTGAGCTAAACTCTATAAGACAAACTGACAACGCGTTCTGAAAATGATTATTGATTTTATTCTGAATGTTGTTCATCAGAGTGATATCGTCGTAGTTCAGAAAGCTGAATATTTTAGTGAATTTTGAATAGAAAGAGCTGAAAGACTTGTTGAGCTGCTTCAGAGCAACATATTTGCAACGACACTTTTGAATCAGATTCTGATCTTCGTAAATTTCTTTCAGATGTTTCAGTAACTTTGATAGTGATTGATAGAATGAGAAAGCATCAATACAATGCTTTGCATAAATTTGCTGATCAGCATCGTCTTCTAGTCTGAAAATCACATAGACAATATGAATCTTTTCAGTAGAGTAATGATTCACATTGACATCAAGCTTGTCAGCTATTTTGATGTTTCATGTCTTTCAGATAAAGTCATCTGTTTCGATGAAGATGAGTGAATTCGAAAGCTTGATGAACTTGTGATGATCATTTTTGTTTTCATTATCAGATAAAGTAAAAGATTCTTGTTAAGAGCGAGCTTCTTTCTGATTGACTTGTTGCTCAGCTGACTGAGTATCTTGACGAAACATAGATCAATCAGCTTGACGTTGTTTCGCTCTGAAGTTCAATTGCTCATCTTGTAGCTGATTGATCTTTTTCTCTAGCTCATCATTCTTATCAAAAGCGACTTCTAGTTGTTTCGCTCTCTTTTTGTGATTATCTTGTACAAGAAGTCAGTGTTCATTGAGTTGTAAAGTCAAGTCTCACTGACTTCGAAGCTCATTCAGCATATTGATGACTTCGTTGAGTTGATTGCTGACTCAATGAAACAGTTGTTCTTCGATGTTTATGTTTCATGCAATGACAGCTTTCTCAACTTTGACTAAAGCATCAATGAGTAAAAGTGAAACTCTTTTACTGACAATGCTTTTAAGCAGATGAGTTGTTCAAGACTCAACTGACTTGACGTTGCATGTCATGATGAGAGAAGATAGAAGTTGTTGAGATAAGAATAGATGAGAGATTGATGTTTTGAATTGATGTTTTTTGATGAGTGAAAATTCAAAGAATTTCTTGTGAATTTCAGATAATAATTGAGTGCTTTATTCAAAGAATTTCTTGCAAATAGAATGATGAAAATGAATGTAGAATCGAAGAATTTCTTGCGATCTAAAATGATGATGATGCAAATTTGAAGAATTTCTTGCAAATTTTTCTTACTGAATAGATTGTTTTGTATCATCTATTCATCGATAGCAGAATAGTAGATGATGAGCATTTATCTAATGTTAGAAGTCAGCATAAAGTGAGTCAATATGAGTGTCATTTAACTAGAAGATAAATGCTAAGAAAGAAAGATAGCTACAGAAAAGAAGTTGATTACATATGTGTATTTCTCAGTTAACGCTAGACTCAATAAAGACTAGTCAAGATGATGAAGTTAGAATAAATCTGACAGAACTAGAAGACTGAGTCTGACAAGGCTAGAATTGTGACAGCATCATATGTGTAAGACGTCAATTCAATCGAGTCTAGCACAGAGCTGAGAAACACACATATAAGAATTAAGTTCTTTTCTGTAGATACTTTTCTTTCTTAGCATTTATCTATTAGTTAAATGACATCTCTATGACTCGCTTTAGATCGATTTCTAACACGCTCGTAACATTATTTCTCTCTTCGAAAATTCATGTTCACATGAATGTAGTTTCTTTGCTTGCTTTTGTTGATAGTTATTTCGATATTTAGCGCGATTTGCTTGAATATAGCTTATGAAATTTGTTCAAAACTTTCTCTGAGTCATCAAATTTCTCTTTATCAACATAGTATTATTTGTTGTCTTTATCTAAATCTTTTCATTTAACTTTGTACTGTATTTGATCTCAATAGCATCTGAAGTTCAATATATCATTTATCTTTCAATGTTCATCGTCTTTGATAGTGATTGATCTGAGTGATTCTGAATGTTGTTCTGATAAAGAGTCTTTTGAATATGATTGTAGTAGCTTTGAGCTGAACATTGAGTGTATATGCTTCATACTTGTAGATAGATGAAGATGATAGAAAGTCTTGACTTTGACAATGATTGAATAGAAATCTAGCTGTTTGTCTTTCAAATTCTTGCATGATCTCGTGATTTTGACGTTTTTGAAAGATAGTCAAATCTGATCATTTATCTTGTAAATGACATCTCGTTTATGTTTATTGATCTGAGCTTTGATGATCAGCTTAGTTTTTTTCAATTGTTGAAGATTGAAGTTCAGTAGCTTTTTCATTCAAATGACAATAATGTCTGCTTTTCTAGCTTCAATTCATTCATGAGTGATTTCATAGTCAGTTGTATCTGAATTGAAACTCATTCAAGAATGAAATTCTTTATTGAAGTAGAAAGAAATCATTGAGATGATCGAGAACGTATTGACATTGTCACTGAACTCAATCATAGATATTCATTTAGCTCAATCATTCTGCATGTAATTATAGTAGATTCTGAGTTCACGTTCAATGTCTTGATTGACTCGCTTTGTTTGATCATTGATCTTAGAATGATAAGCAGTGAATAAACTAGCGATAATTCATAGTCGCTTACAAAGACTCTTTCACATGATGAATACGAATTGAGAATCTTTATTTGAAACAATAGAACTGAGTAGATCATGCAGTCGATAAATGTTTCATAGCATAATTCAGACTGTTTCTTCGACTGAGATGTCATTGTCTCTTCAATGACAGAAAACATAGTGATGTTCTTTGATGAGATAACATATGATTATGCAAATGACATTATAGTCTTTTGACAAAGATAGTTCAGTGATGAAGTTTATAGCTATATCTTTTCAGCATTTCTGTGAAATCAAAAGAGAATAATGAAGTTCATTGATGTTATCTCTAGAGACTTTGCTTCGCTGACAAGCATGACAGTTTCAAATGTATCATCAAATAGTAGCTTAATGATCTGATCAATAGTAGAAACACTAAACTAGATCAATGATTCATTTATTGTTGAGATGAGAGATTGAAGATTGATCATGCACTTCTTGTAGTAATTTCGTGTGCATGTTCTCAGAGACTCACAGTAGATCTTTTCTAAATAGAATGTTGTCAATGATTTCGCAGTTCTTCAGTTTAGTGATATGAAATTTGAGCTTGTTGTCATTTTTAGCTTGTTTATATTCGCTGCAGAACTCATTCATTTAATTGACTAATCATACTCTCTGATAAAGATTAACTTCTGATTTCAAATTTGCGCTCAATTTTAAGTCAATAAATAGAATATCAACTTTATCAAAGATAAGAATAGTTTGAAAGCAATCTTCAAATTGTTTAGCTGATTCAGAGACGTTCGCTAAAGACATTCAAGTTAACGCATTGACTTTAGTGTTCATTTTGCCTGATTTAAAGATGATCTGAAAATTGAACTTCGATAGAATGTTCAGATAGTTAACTTAACGTTGACTTAACTGTTTGTTTTTCATGAAGATCTTCAAAGCTTGATGATCAATGAATATCTGAATGAGTAATTCAGTACATTTCAGCTCAAGTCATCAATGTTTGAAACAGCGAATAATGATCAGCAATTTCTTGTCATAGATATGATAGTTGATTTCAGCAAGAATCATGCTTTTGCTGTAGAAAATCATCAAGTGAAGTACATTCTCATCATCATACTAAGACAGTATTTCATCTTTTACATAGTTTAATGCATCGATTTTCAAAATAGTCTGATGTTTGAGATCAAAATGACGAAGAACTAAAGCGAAACTGATCTGTTTCTTCAGATTTCTGAAAGCTTGAACGCAAACTTCATTTCAAACAAAAGACGTGTCTTTTCTAGTCAATTGAATGAATGATTTGACTAGTTTGAAGAAGTCTCTAATGAAACGACGATAGAAGTTCACAAATCTCATGAAGCTTTGAATTTCTTTCAAATTGATTAAAGTAATTCAGTTGACTATGATGATCATCTTGCTTGAATTCATGTGAAAATCTTATTCTGATACAATGACTTCTAGAAAGACTGTTTTCTTTACATCAAATTTGCACTTTCAAATATTCATCTGCAGTTCAGCTTCACGTAGTTAGCTCAATACTAGTTTGATGTGATCTTTATGATTCTTTCTCATTTTGCTATAGATGAGAATGTCATCTAGATAGACTTGGTAAAAGTCGTTCAGAAAGTTTCATAGAATGTCATTCATATATTGTTGAAAGAAGATTGATTTATTAGTCAGTTCAAATGATAACATCTTGTATTTATATGCTTTTAAAGCAGTGATAAAAGTGATGTAATTCTTACTATCAAAATACATTTGCAGTTTGTTGAATGTTGATATGATGTTCAATCTAGTCAGATGCTTGCAACTCACTATTTTATCAATGATCTCGTCTATCAATGATAGAGAATATTTATTTCTTTTGAAAATGACATTTAGCTTTTGATAGTTCATGCAGAATTGAAGATCTTCATTTGCTTTAAAAGCGAATAGAACAGAGAAGAAATAGAAAGTCTGACTGAAAGTGATGAATTTCTTTGACAGATTCTCATTTAAGTACTTCTTTACTTTCAGAAGTTTGACAGAAAACATTTGATAAACTCAACAGTGAGAAAACATTGAATCACTGATGAGTTCAATTTTATGATTGTAGAAGCAATGAAAGAGTAGTTTATTCAATTGAGCTCGATCAAAAACATCTAGAAACTCATAATATTTTGATGATAGTTTCGCTTTAATATCTTTCAAATTCTGAGCAGTTTCATTGATTAAAGAGACGTTTAAAGCGTTTAAATTGCACTGAGTATTGTACGCGATTTCTTTATTGATGTTCATCATGAATAGAGCAAAGACTTTGATCTTGTTTCTCTTTGAATGATTCAACAGCATTTTGAATGAAGCGACGTTTATGCTTTGAATTGAGAATGACTCTTTCTGAATCGTAGTTGAAACAGATCATTTGAGCATTCTAGAAATCTTTGACTGAGAGATAAAAGTAAACAAAGTTGATTGCAATTAACTTAAGTGCTTTGAATTGAGAGAAATCGAAAAAATCGAAATGAGAGTATCTAATTGATTTGGAAAAATGATGACGTTGATTCACATATTCAGTAATATTTCATTTTTGTTCATTTATAATTTTTCTAATATGACTTCGTGATGATTGATGTCAGCTATCAACATAGAAACAGTCAATTTCTTATGACTTTCAATGATGAGATTTAATAGAATTTTATGAGTGATAGTCTTCTTAGATATCTTTTCATCATATTCTTTTATTAACTTCTCTTTTGTCAGTGATATAGATTGAATTTTCAGCTCTTTACATACTCTATTGACTAGATTGATATGTATGATTGTATAAATGACTGAATCACTGTCTATCAAAGAGCGAAGATTGAATGATTCGTTCTGCAAGATGAGAAGAGCATCGACTAGAAACGACTTATCAAAGTAACTCTCTTTCTATAAAATTTCGTCTAGATTGCATAAAGATATAATCTTCACTTCAATAACTGTTGAAGAAATGACTAGTTTTTTGACTTAAACTCTGATTCAGTATTGAGTTCAAAATGATCATAGTTCTCATCAACTGCATTAACTTTGATAGATTGATTCAAGCATTCTTTGAAACTATGATCTGATTTGTGATATACAAAACAGATTTCAACTAGAACATCTGTATTCTTGACGTTAGTCAAAACTGCGCTGCGTGACTTTAATCAGTCAGACTTTAAAGTTGAAGACTGAACAGCAATAGTTGCTTTAGAAATGATGATCTTTGAATCATCACATTTAAGTAGTTTGTTCTTGATCTCTTGAACTGCTTTATGTTCATTGTTCAAGCGAATCAGATAGTTTTGAATATCTGATAGCTTGATGAGCGACTTCATCTGAGCTGTTCAAAAGATTCAAAGACGAAAATTTATTTTATTCTTTAAATCAATGACTAGTACATTCTTCTGATACTTTAAATAAATGTATAGTCGTTGAAACTGATTAAAGAAATCGCTGAATTTCTTTGATTCTTGAATCAGATTAATATATTTTCTACAATAGTTATCTTTCTTATCAAAGTCATGAAATGATTGAGCTAGTTTCTTTAAAAGTTCATTGACAGTCAGATAGAAATTATCACAGTTGAGATCGCATCTGACTTGAGTGATTTCAACAACGTCATCTGCTAGTTGAGAGTTTATGTAGCTCAGCTTGTAGAGTTCATTTGAGAAGATGTTAATGTTAATTGCTAGCTTCTTTTGTATGTCAAAAGATTAGTTCTTTCAAGTAAAGTTCTTTTCATCAGTGAACATTGAAGAATTAAGTATTTTGTGATATTTAGATCGTTTAAAGTAGATAATAATTGAGAAAGCAGTGATGACTACATTGATTGTGATAGCAGTGAAAGCTTGTAGTTTTGCTTTCAACTGTTGAATTTTGCTCTTGTCTCGTTGTTTCATCTTGACAAGATGATCTGTTTCTTTATTAAGAGCATAAATACATTTCTTTCATACTTTCATATCATTGAGTATGATGATTTCAGCGTTTGATTTGTTGAAAGCAATGAATGAAGAAGCATGTTGTGAGTCGATGATAGAAGAGAAAGCTTGTGAACATGTTTGTTGCAAAAAGTTAACGAAAGCTTTATCTTTATCAGATGTGTTCTTAAATATCATAGTGAAGAAGATGAGAATTGATTTGAACTGAATGAAGAACGAAGCTCAGTGATTTTAAGAAGAAATACGAATGTTTGTTCAATAAAGAAGATGTTTGTGAAGATGATTAATCTTGAAGCAATTCACGAAGATTCTTTATCATAATTCTCTTGATTGATTTGATTCTCTAGCAATTCACGAAAATTCTTTATTGTAGATTTTATTAATCGATTTTAAACGAATGTGTACTGAATGAGCAATAAATCTTCTAACAATTCAATGATTGTATGTTCTTGTTGATTCTATGAATTCTCTGATGTTGTTCTTGTCTTTCAAGATTGAATTATCAGGTAAACAAATTTCTTTAGACTTGATTCATCTGTATGAGTTGATTGAATGAGTAATGAGATTAGTATCATGTGATTAATGAATTCTTAATATAATGTCAGAATCATGTCTAAATGATACAATCAATGAAGATCAGAGTTGATAGTGCTTGATCTTTAGAAATAGCTATAACTGAATATTAAGAATACAGAAGAAGATTGATACAAAAGCTTCTATTTATATAATGTTCAGAGACTGCATTAAACTTGAAAGAAATGTGTTTGTGACATGAAAAGAAGATGATGTAGATGAACAAGATGTTGATGAAAGAAAAGAGTGTTGAAAAAGAAAAAAGTGTTGAGTCATATCTGAGTTAAATTTAAATCAGATCTAGATCAGATCTCGACTAGATCATTGACTAGTTCTAATCATTATGCAGAGTACTCGCTAGCGTGCACTGCGAATTGATTAAAGCTTCAGTCTTGTTCAGTCTTATCAATCTTGATACACTTGTAACACTTAATCAGTAGAATTTCTCGTTCAATGAAACTTCGAATTCAATGTCATTTAGACTCAATATGCTTCGTCTTTCTATGAAACTTCAAGTTCTCGCCTAAAGCAATTGCATTCTTGTTGTCAGCTCAGATCAGAGTGAGAATCTCGAAGCTGAGCAGTTTCAGATTCATCATTATGTAGCAAAGTCACAGAGCTTTCTTTTCAATCTCGATTAAAATCATGTATTCAACTTCATATGTAGACATAGCAGAAGTCATCTGTCGCTTGACACTTCAGAATATTGATTCTTCAGCTAGTAGAAATAGTCAGATCTTGATTGAACATCTGTCATTGACTGCATCATTGTAGTTTGCATCTGAATATTTCACTACTTTAAGTTCAATTGACTCTTCAAAAGTAATGCTCACTTTCAGAGTATCTTTGATATATTTAAATATTCATGTGATCAGAGTGACATGAGTCTGATTTAAATTGCTGCAATATTGACTAGTCACTGACAGAGCAAAGACGATATTTGATTTAGTAGTCATCATGACATACATCAGTGAGTCAATCGAGATCTCATATCAGTAAATGATATCTTCATCTGCTTGTTTCGTTGATGACAATATTGAGTTAGAAATCGAAGCTTTCATTGATGTAACTACTGAGACACAGTCTTGCATGTCAAATTTTTCTAGAACTGTTTTCAGATAAATTGTATTAAAATCGTGTCTAGATTATTCAATCAAAGAGACTCAGAGCTGATATGTATGTATTGTTCTTTAAAGATAGCTATAACAAGACATTAAGAATACAGAAGAGAAAGAGTGCAAGCTCTTCTATAAATAATGACTTGAGACTGCGCTAGACTCAATACAGATGTGATGTAATAGATCAGATGTGTTTGTCTAAAAGAATGATGAAAGAAATAAATGAAGAAAGTGCTGAATAAATGAAAAGAAGTGCTGAGAATGACTTAAAGAGATGCGCTAAATTCAAACTAGACATAGCATCATGACTTGTTCTAATCAAATTGATTAGAATTAGATCTGAACTCTGATTGATTCAGACATGTTCATAACATTATTCTTCTCTTTGAACATTCATGTTCACATGAATAGAAAAGAAATAAAAGCAAAAAATTCATTGTGTTTTCAATTTAGTGCAACTTATTCAAGTATAGCTTGTGAAATTCGTTCAGAACTTTCTTCGAGTCATTGAATTTTTCTTTATCGACATAGTATCATTCGTTGTCATGATCTACTTCGATTCACTTAATCTTGTATTGTAGTCTTTCTCTATATCGTCTGAAATTCAATATATCATTTACTTCTCAGTGCTCTTCATTCTCTTCAATGATCATTAATCTAAAGAGCTCAGAATGTTGTTTTGATAAAGAGTCACTTGATGAAGATTGTAGATACTTCAAGCTGAATACTGAATGTATATGCTTCATGCTTCTAGATAGCTGAAGACGATAGAAGATCTCAACTTTGACTGTGATTGAATAAAGATCGAGCTGCTTGTCTTTCAAATCTTTGCATGATTTAGTGATTTTGATGTTTTCGAAAACTAATCAAACTTGATCATCTACTTCATAGATGACGTCTCGTCTATGCTTGTTTATCTGAGCTTCAGTGATCTGCTTGATCTTTTTTAATTGTTGATGATCGAAGATAAGAAGTTCGCTCATTCAAGTGACAATGTCATCGATCTTTCTAGTCTCAATACGTTGACAAATCATTTCATAATCAGTCGTATCTGAATCGAAACTCATTCAAGAGTGAAAGTCTTTATTGAAGTAGAAAGAAGTCATCAAGATAGTCGAGAATGTATTGAAATTATCATTGAATTTCATCATTGAAAGTTATTTAGCTTAGTCATTCTGCATGTAATTGCAGTAGATTCAAAGTTCATGTTCAACATCTTGATTAGCTCGTTTTGATTGATCATTGATCTCTGAATGATAAACTGTTGACAGATTGACTTTGATCTTCAGTTGTTTACAAAGACTTTGTCACATGATCAATATGAACTGAAAGTCTCTATTCAAAACGATAGAACTGAGTAAATCATGAAGTCAATAGACGTTTTATAGCATGATTCATACTGTTTCTTCAATTAAGATGTCATTGTCTTCTCAATGACAGAAAACATAGTGATGTTTTTTGAAGAGATGACATATGATCATGCAAATGACGTTATAGTTTTTCGATAGAGATAGCTCAATGATGAAGTTCATAACTATATCTTGTCAACGCTGCTGAAGAATCAATAGAGACTGAAGCAAATCATTTGTATCATCTCAAAATGCTTTGCTTTGCTGACAAACATGACAGTTTTGAATGTATTATTGAATAGTTACTTGATGATCTGATCAATAGTAGAAGCGTTGAACTAGATCAATCATTCATTTAATGTCAGAGTGCGAGATTGATGATTGATTGTGAATCTTTCAAAGCAATTTCGTATGCATTTGTTTTGACACTCATAGTAGATTCTTTTTGAATAGAACGTTGTCAATGATTTGATAGTTTTTTAACTTCATGTCATGAAGCTTCAGTTCATCTTTGTTCATAGCTTGTCAATACTCATTGCATAGTTCATTCTTCTGATTGACTAGACGTACGCATTGATAGAGATTAGTCTTGTATTCAGATTTGATTTCAAACTCAATTGATAGAACATTTATTCAATTCGAAATCAGTATAGTCTGAAAACAATCATTTATGTCTTTAGCTGATTCAGAACTATCAATCATCGACATTCTAGTTAAAGCATCGACTTTGAAGTTTGTTTTGCCTGATTGAAAGATAATCTGAAAGTTAAACTTCGATAGAATATTCAGATAGTTCGCTTGTTATCAAGTCAGCTGTTTGTTTTTCATAAAGATCTTCAAAGTCTGATGATCAGTAAACATCTGAATAAATAGCTCAGTATCTTTTAGTTTGAATCATCAGTGTTCGAAGCATCGAATGATAGTTAGTAATTTCTTGTCATAGATGTGATAATTGCGTTCAGTTGAAATCATGCTCTTGCTATAGAAGACTATCGAATGAAGCACACTCTCGTCATTATACTGAGATAGTATGTCGTCTTTTACATAGTTGAATGCATCGATTTTCAAAATAGCTTGACGTTTGACATTGAAATGACGTAGAACTAAAGTCGAGCTGATCTGCTTCTTTAGATTGTCAAAGACTTCGACGCAGACTTCGTTTCAAACAAAAGACGTGTTTTTTCAAGTCAGCTGAGTGAATGACTTGACTAGTTTTGAAAAGTTCTTGATGAAGTGTCGATAGAAATTGACGAAGTCAATGAAGTCTTGTATCTCTTTTAGATTAGTAAATGTAGCTCAATTGACTATAGCTTTCACTTTGATAAAATTCATGCAAAGATCTTGTTTTGATACTATGACTTCTAAGAAGATTGTTTCTTCTACGTTGAATTCGCACTTTCGAATATCTATCTGCAGATCAGCGTCTCATAGATGATCTAGTATCATCTTGACATGTTGTTTATGCTTCTTTTGAGTCTTGCTGTATATGAGAATGTTGTCTAAATAAGCTTGACAGAAGTCATTTAGAAAGTCTCATAAAACATTGTTCATATATTGCTGAAATGAGATCGAATTGTTTATTAATTCAAATGATAGAATCTTTGATTTGTACGCTTCTAAAGCGATAATGAAGATCATATAGTTCTCACTATCGAGATGCATACGAAGTTTGTTGAAAGCGAAAATTATATTCAGTCGAGTCAGATGCTTGCAATCAACAATTTTGTCAATCATCTCATCTATGAGCGATAAAGAGTAGCGATTTCTTTTGCTAATGACATTGAGCTTTTGATAGTTGACGCAGAAGCGAAGATCATCATTGATCTTCAGAGCGAATAGAACGAGTGAGAAATATGAGATCTTGCTAGAAGTAATAAAACTCTTTGACAGATTTTCATTCAGATATTCTTTGATCTTCTGAAGCTTGTAGAGTGACATTTAATAAACTCGACATCTAGAAGAAGTGACATCGTTAGTGAGCTTTATCTTATGATCATATGAATGATGAGATGATAGCTTATTGACTTGAGCTCGATCAAACACGTCGAGAAAATTCTGATATTTTGAAGATAGCTTGACTTTGATGTCTTTTAGATTTTGAGCTGATGCATCGATGAAAGCAACGTCTAGAATGTTCAGTTCGCATTAAGTGTTGTAAACTATTTCTCTATTAATATCTTTGATTGACATGACAAAAATCTCGATGCGATTCTTCTTTGATCATTTAATCAGTGCATGAAAAGATTCAGCTTTCACACTGAACATAGAAAAGTTCTTTTTCAAAGCAGTAGAAGCTGATCATTGAAGCACTTTGAAAGCTGAACTGATAGAAAAATTTGATGATCATGATCATTTTGAGTGTGAAGCTCTGACTGACATCAAAAAAACAGAAATGAGAGCTTCTAATTGATTTGAAAAAACGGTGACATCGTTTCACATATTTAGTAGTATTTCATTTTTGTTCATTCAGAGCTTTTCTAATATGACGTCATGATGATTTATATCAGCTATTAACATTGAAACAGTCAATTTCTTATGACTTTCGACTGTGAGATTGAGTAGAATTTTATGAATAATGATCTTCTTCGTCAGCTTTTCATCATATTCTTTTATTAACTTCTTTTTAGCTGATTGTATGAGTTGAATTTCAAGCTTCTGACATATTTGATTGACTAGCTTTGTATGAATCAAGATGTAGATCGTCGAGTCACTATCTATCAAAGATCGTAGCTTGAAGAATTCGCCTTGTGAGAATAGAGTGACATAGACTAGAAATGACTTTTCGAAGTAGTTCTCTTCGATAGATGAAATTTCGTCGATTAGATTGCACAAAGAGATGATCTCTATCTCTTCGATGATTCTGAAAGAAATGACTAGTTTTTTGAATCAGACTCTGAATTGAAGTTCAAAGAACAATCAAACTCGTCATCTAATGCGTTAATTCTGAAAGATCTATTCGAACACTCTTTAGAAGTATGATCAAACTTATGACAAAGAAAGCAGTTTTCAATTAGTAAGTCATTTTCTTTGACGTTAGTCAAAACAGCGTCACGTGATTTTGACTGATCAGTCATCTTCATTTCTATGATTCTACGAGTAGCTTTGACTGATTCTTCAGCGAAGATGATCTGTTTAATTGTTTGAGCTTTGATCATTGCTTCTCTATTCTTGATCTCTTGAATAGCTCATTGATTGTTATTCAATCAAATGAGGTAGAAATGAATTTCTTTCAGAGTACTGAGTTGAATCAATTGAGTTACTCAAGCGAATCGAAGTCGAGAATTTATTTTATTCTTTAGATCGACGATCAGCTGTTTTTCTTGATAGTCTAGATAGAAGAATAGTCGTTGAAATTGAGTATAAAACTCGCTGAATTTCTTCTGTTCTTGAATCAAGTTGTAGTAGTTTCTACGAAAGTTGACTTCTTTATCTGAGTCATTGAACAACTGAGCTAGCTCTTTCAAAAGCTCATTGACGATCTTGTATGAGTTGAAACAGTCACGTTCGCGTCTTGACTGAGTAATCTCAGCTGCATCATTAAATAATCTGAAATGTACGTAGCTCAGCTTGACTCATTCACTTGAAAAGAGATTGACATTGATTTTCAGCTTGTTCTGAACTTTTTCATATCAGTTCTTTCAGATAGAATTCTTTTCATCAGTGAACAAGAAAGAATTGAGTATTTTCTGAAATCTAGAACGCTCAGAGTAGATTGACAATGACGAGATAATCTCTCTAGCTTGTAGTCTAGCTTTCAGCTCTTCGCATCGTTTCTTCAAAGCTTTCATAGTCATAGAAAATGTTATGATTTCAGCGAATGAGTCGTTATCTTTGACAATGAAGAATGAAGCTTCGAAACGCTCTTTGAAGAAACGAAACATGATGAGAAAGAAAGAAGAGATTGAATTGAATGAATGTTTTAAAAGAAAGAAATCGAGCGAAGAGCAATGCTCAACAATAGAAGATAAAGTCGTTTTTGTTGTTTGATTTGAGAGTTGATTGATTCTCTTGATCGATTTGATTCTCTAGCAATCAACGAAGATTCTTTATCGCTGATTCTATTAATTGAGATGAACGATGCGTACTTAATGAGCTGTAAGTCGTTTAGCAATTCAATCAGCCTTGCTGTTGATTCTATAGACTTTCTAGTGTTGTTCTGTCTTTCGATTGCGTCAATCATCAGGTAAACGAATTTCTTTAGACTCGATCTGTCTGAATGAGTATATTGAACGAGTAATGAGTATCTGTATTGTATGATAAACGAAATTCTTAATGTAATGTTGAGATCATGTCTAGATCATTTAATCAAAGAGACTCAGAGCTGATATGTATGTATTGTTCTTTAGAGATAGCTATAACAAGACATTAAGAATACAGAAGAGAAAGAGTGCAAGCTCTTTTATAAATAAAGGCTTGAGGCTGCGCTAGACTCGATACAGATGTGATGTAATAGATCAGATGTGTTTATCTAAAAGAATGATAAAAGAAATGAATGAAGAAAGTGCTGAACAAATGAAAAGAAGTGATGAGAATGACTTGAAGAGATGCGCTAGATTCAAACTAGACATAACATCATGACTTGTTCTAATCAAATTGATTAGAATTAAATCTAAACTCTGATTGATTCAGACATGTTCATAACAAATTGTTTGTAGTAAAGTGAGTGTTCTTCTTTCTTTATTACGTCGAATCTTCATGTCTAGATAGTGCAAAGTCAAGTCTAAATCTGTCATTTTGAATGTACTCTTGAACTCAGTCTTGATCTTGTCTATACGACTCATATCAGCTTCAATAATGAGCAAATCATCAACTTATATCACAATGAACATCTTCTTGTCTTCTGAAACAAACAGACTTTTGTTCAACTCAATTTCATGAAAGTTTAGCTTGTTTAAAAAGCTTTGTATCATGACTGATCAGACTTTAGAAGCTTGTTTTAAATCATACAGTGCTTTTCTGAGTTTGCAGATCAAGTTGAAATCAATGACAAAATCATGTGATTGCGTCACATAAATCAGCTCATTCAGAAATTCATATAGAAAGGCGATAATGACGTTCATCTGTTCAATATGCAAGTCACGAGTTACTGCTATATCAAACATCATTCTGAAGATAGCTGACTTCATTACTTCTGATCAGATTTCGTTGTAGTCAATTTCATATTGCTGTTTGTATTCATGAACTACTCAGCGAGCTTTGTACTTCAGAATGTTCTCATCAAGCTCATACTTAATCTTGAATACTCAGCGATTGATCAGTGATTTGCTTCTGTCATTTGATGAAGTTATCAGTTCTCAGATTTCATTTTCAATTAAGAAGTTCACTTCAGTCTTCATAACTTTCATTCAAAGCAATCTGTTAGAAATTAGCATAAAGTGAGTCATATGAGTGTAATGTAATGAGTAAATAAATGCTAAGAAAGAAAGATAGTTACAGAAAAGAAGCTGACTACATATGTATGTTTCTCAGTCAACGCTAGACTCAATAGAAACTAGTCAAGATGACAAAGCAAGAATAAATTTGACAAGATTAGAAGACTGAGTCTGACAAGACTAGAATCGTAACATTACTCTTTTCTTTCAACGATTCATGTTTGCATGAATGTATTTTCTGCTCAACTCGATTGATTGCTCAATCATGATTTCACAGACTCAGATCTGTTAAATCGTGATTGATTGAATTGTTGATTAACGCGATTTGTTTAAGTATCAATTATGAAAATCATCAATGATCTTCTGAGTGTTCATAAATTCATCATCATCAGCGTTGTATCAATTGAGATCATTATCATAGTCATTTCATTTGACTCTATACTGAAGTTGTCTTTGATATCAGCGAGAATTCAATATATCATCGATTTTTCACTCATCTTCATCGTTTATCACTATTGAATTCTGAGAATTCATTCTTTTGATCAGACAAGAGATCATCAATGACAGAGCGAAGCAGGTCAGAATGAAATACATCATGAACATACATAGACTCTGATAATTTCAGTTTATATGAAGAGTCAACAAGATTTAAATTGATGAAAGAATTGAGCATTTTGTCATTTAACTTCTTGAAAAATCTCGCTGTAATGATATTTCTTTCATTCAGAAACATCTTTGATTCAATCTTGTAATTGATCTTCTTTCTATGCTTATTAGCTTGATTCATCATTTGTTTTCATGTTTTGATCAAAGCTTCATGAGCAAAGATCAATATCTTGTTTATTTACTCAGATATATTCTTGATTTAATTGATCTGCAAGCGTTCGCGAATGCTTTCATACTTGATGATGTCAGAATCGAAGCTCATATGAGAATGAAAGTTCTTGTTCATGAAGAAGAGAATCAAGAAGATGATTGAGAACAAGATGTTATTATTGACAAACTCAATCATGAGTAGTCACTTAAATCAGTCGTTCTGCATATATGAACAGAAAGATCGAAAATATCGCTTGACATTCTGATTGACTTGTTCGCTTTGATCATTGATCTGAGAGTGATAGATGATGAACAATCAAAGAAAAATGCTCAGTCATTTGCAAAGAAACTTTCATAGTATAGAGATGAATTGTGAATCTCGATCAGATACTATGAAGCTTGATAGTTCATAAGTTCAATATACTCATTGAATCAGCATTTCAGCTGTCTTTTTGACAGTGATATCTTCATCATCAGTGATGCAAGAAATATAATGTTTTTCTTTTAACAATTTGCAAATGATCATCAGAATAGCGTTGTACTCGCTTGAATCAGATAGATTGATAATGAAATTTATTGCTATGTCTTGTCATCGCTGTTCAGATATCAATAAAGATTGAAGCAAGTCATTTGATTTATTTCTAAATGTCTTTAAGCATTGACAAATATAGCAGTTTTGAATATATCGATTTATCGTTTTTCGCATGAATGATCAATAGTAGTTTCGCTTTATGACTTTCACAGTTCTAAGAATATCAGAATGATCAACTGATGATTGATCATGTATCTCACGAATCAGATTCATTTGTAGAAGCTCGTTGAATGAGACTCATAGCTGACTATCATGATACAAGATTTTATTCTGAATTTGACAATTCTTCAATTTAATATCTTCATATTATGTCTTGTCTCTTGCTATTGCTTCGCGAAGTAACGTACAATTCTCGTCAATTTTATTAGTTTCAAGAATCTGTTTATAAATTGATTCATTAATGTTTTTCTTTAGATCAGCGATTTTCATTTAATTCAACGTGAGAATTGTAGTTCGCTGATAGTGACATCATTCATTCTCGAAGCTTCTAGAAACTGAATTGACTCAACAAGTCAATGCATCGACTTTGATGTTTTGTTTATCTGAGCAATACATGATTTTGAAGTTGAAGTTAATGAGCTTTTAAACTCAGCGCATTTAACATCTACTTAGCTCTTTATCTTTCATTAATGACGTTAAAGCTTGATGATCAGTGAACATCTTGATGAGTAACTCAGTCAATTTCAGCTCAGATCGTCAATGCTTAAAGACATGAATGATTGCTAGTAGTTTCTTGTCATAGATTTTGTAATTGCACTCAGCGAAGCTCAGATTCTTACTGTAGTAGATCATTGAATGCAATGTTTCTTTATCATCATACTGTTGAGATCGTGTCTAGATCATTCAATCAAAGAGACTCAGAGCTGATATGTATGTATTGTTCTTTAAAGATAGCTATAACAAGATATTAAGAATACAGAAGAGAAAGAGTGTGTCATGATTCTAGTCTTGTTAGATCTATTCTTGCTTCGTCATCTTGACTAGTTTCTATTGAGTCTAGCGTCGACTGAGAAATACACATATATAGTCAGCTTCTTTTCTGTAGCTATCTTTCTTTCTTAGCATTTATCTTCTAGTTAAATGACATTCATATTGACTCGCTCTATGCTGACTTCTAACATTAGATAAATGCTCATCATCTACTACTCTGCTATTGATGAATAGATGATATGAAACAATCTATTCAGTAAGGAAAATTTGCAAGAAATTCTTCAAATTTGCATCTTCATTTTAGATTGCAAGAAATTCTTCAATTCTACACTCATTTTCATCAATCTATTTGCAAGAAATTCTTTGAATAAAGCACTCAATTATTATCTGAAATTCACAAGAGATTCTTTGAATTTTCACTCATCAAAAAACATCAATTCAAAACATCAATTTCTCATTTACTCTTATCTCAACAACTTTTATCTTCTCTCATCATGACATGCAACGTTGAGTCAGTTGAGTCTTGAACAAATCGCCTGCTCAGAAGCATTGTCAATAGAAGAGTTTCACTTCTACTCATCAATGCTTCAGTTGAAGCTGAGAAAGCTGTCATTGCATGAAACATAAACATCGAAGAACAACTGTTTCATTGAGTCAGCAATCAACTCAATGAAGTCATCAATATGCTGAATGAGCTTCAAAGTCAGCGCGACTTAACTTTACAACTCAATGAACACTGATTTCTTGTACAAGAAGATCATAAAAAGAGAGCGAAACAACTAAAAGTCGCTTTCGATAAGAATGATGAGCTAGAGAAAAAGATCAGTTAGTTACAAGACGAGCGATTGAACTTCAGAGTGAAACAACGTCAAGCTGATCGATCTATGCCTCGTCAAGATACTCAGTCAGCTGAGCAACGAGTCAATCAGAAAGAAGCTCGCTCTCAACGAGAATCTTCTACTTTATCTGATAATGAAAACAAAAATGATCATCACAAGTTCATCAAGCTTTCGAATTCACTCATCTTCATCGAAACAGATGACTTTATCTGAAAGACATGAAACATCAAAATAGCTGACAAGCTTGATGTCAATGCGAATCATTACTCTATTGAAAAGATTCATATTGTCTATGTGATTTTCAGACTAGAAGACGATGCTGATCAGCAAATCTATGCAAAGCATCGTGTTGATGCTTTCTCATTCTATCAATCACTATCAGAGCTACTGAAACATTTGAAAGAAATTTACGAAGATCAGAATCTGATTCGAAAGTGTCATCACAAATACTTTGCTCTGAAACAGCTCAACAAGCTCTTCAGCTTCTTCTATTCAGAATTCACTAGAATATTCAGCTTTCTGAACTACGACGATATCACTCTGATGAACGACATTCAGAATAAAATCAATAATTGTCTTCAGAACGTGTTGTCAGTTTGTCTCATAAAGTTTAGCTCGCTTGATAAGCTCAAGATCTTTCTTCAAGATGTGAATAACAAACAACAAGTCAATTATCAGCTACGTGATGAGCAATGAACAGTCAAATCGATAGCAGCTTCGAAAAAACGTTTCGTTTCTTCGTTGACATCAGCATCAGTCTTGACTACTAGCTATATTCAACTCGCTACTTTTTTCATTCTTGAATCTGAATGATCAAGAATGTCAATCATCTGCTTCAACTGCAAAGTATCGAATCATCTTTCAAAGAACTGCTCTCAGCTGAAGACTAGTACTTTGACATCTTGTGCATTTATTTCTCGCCTCAATGAGATCATCATGTCGAAAGAAGAGAAGAAATTATTTACAGAGAAATCGAAAGATGAGGCAAAAAACTAGTGACTTTCATCAAAGATGCAATAAAAGATGTGTTAATTTCTTCAACAACGAGCAGCTCAAATGACTTCTTTGCTTCGAAATTTTTGACTACTGAATGTGTACTATCTAGCAATGAAATTAGTTACTCATTAAAGTCATTGATTGACACTGAAGCAGTTGACTATTCGTTCATTGATGAATTAATCGCGCAGAATGTTTGTGATCATTTGCAAATTGAATCTTTATCTTTAATCAAGCTCAAATCAATAAGAAAATTCGATGATCATTATGCAAAAAAGCTCATTACTCATGCAATTTATTCGAATCTAACTGTTCAAGATCATATGAAACGTTTCGTTTCTATGCTAATCACTCGATTAAATCAACATCAGATGATTCTCGAAAAAACATGAATAAACAAGATCGAGATGACTATTGATATGAGAAATGATCGTCTTCAATTTTCTAGTTTCGAAGCTCATATCAAAGCTTTTATCAAAGCTCATTCGACTGTTCTTTTGAGCAAGAAAATCGCGATAGAACAGAAGAGTTCAATCTCTACTTAAATATTAAAGAGATTTATCTCTTCTGTCATCACTCGACTCAGCAAGAAGTTATCTTCATTCAGTAGAATCATGAAATCATCTAGTTCAGTCAACTTCGCTTCGTCTTTCGATTCAATGAACATAGCAATGATAGAGACTGCAGCATATAGATCACTAGTCAAACGATTGAATGTGACTACTTTTGCAATCATCATCACGAAAATCGATCGACTTCTAAAAACAGCTAGAAATAAACTCGAAGATGTAAATCTACAAGAGCTTTCACATGAAGAAATCTTGAAAGAAGTCAAAGCTAAGCTTTCTTTAAAATATCATAATTATCTAGACGTGTTTAATCGAGCGATAACTGATCAACTACTCTTTCATCGCTTCTATGATCATAAAATTGAGTTGATTGACGAGAGAATGTCTTCTTGAAGTCGTCTCTATTATATGTCTGATTACAAGCTTCAAAAGATAAAGAATTATCTGATTAAACATCTGAATAAAAACTTTATATCTTCTAGCTCAATCTCATACGCTTCGCTCATACTATTCATCAAAAAGAAAGACGATAGTCTGCGTTTCTGCGTCAATTATAGAAAGCTCAATGCTTTGATCAAACGAGATCGCTATCTTCTACTCTTAATAGACGAAACTCTCGCTCGTATTCAAGATAGCAAGTATCTGACTCGATTGAATATAATAGTCATCTTCAACAAACTACGCATGCATTCGAAAAGCGAAGATTTGACTATCTTTATTACCTCTTTTGATTTCTACAAATATCACGTGATGTCTTTTGAATTAATCAACGACTCAACTTTCTATCAACACTATATGAACGACGTGCTATTTAACTATCTTCATCAGTTTTGTCAGATTTATCTAGATGACATTATCATTTACAGCAAAACACTGAAAAAACATAAGAAACACGTACGACTAGTTCTACATAGACTACAAGAGATCGATCTTCAGATGAATATAAACAAATGCAAGTTTCATGTTCAGAAGATCTTCTTTCTGAAACTATTGCTATTCATCAAAGAACTAAAGATGAACTTCAGAAAAGTACAAGCAGTAGTTGAATGATCTACTTCTACAAATCTCACTCAGATGCAGTTCTTCGTCGACTTCTGCAATTTCTATCAACGTTTTATAAAGAACTTTTCGAAGATTGTTCATTCTCTGATTCAACTAACTCAAAAAGAGATGATATTTGAATGAGATCAAGCTTGTCAAACGATCTTTGATCATATGAAGAAACGAATGACTGAAGTCTCTATTCTTCATCATTTTGATCAGAATAGAAAGACTATTCTTGAAACAGACTCATTCGATTACGTCAACGATAACATACTTTCTCAGTATGACGACGAAGAAACATTGCACTTCATGATCTACTACAGCAAGAATCTGAGCTTCGCTGAGTACAATTACAAGATCTATGACAAGAAACTACTAGCAATCATTTGTGTCTTTGAGCATTGATGATCTGAGCTAAAATTGACTGAGTTACTCATCAAGATGTTCACTGATCATCAAGCTTTAACGTCATTAATGAAAGATAAAGAGCTAAGTAGACGTCAAATGCGCTGAGTACAAAAGCTCGTCAACTTCAACTTCAAAATCATGTATCATTCAGACAAACAAAACATCAAAGTTAATGCATTGACTCGTTGAGTCGATTCAGTTTCTAGAAGTCTCGAGAATGAATGATGTTGCTATCAATGAACTACAATTCTCACGTTGAATTAAATGAAAATCGCTGATCTAGAAGAGAAAGAGAATGATGAATCAATTTATCAATTGATTCTAGAAGCTAACAGAATCAACGAGAATTGTATTTTACTTCATGAAGTCGTATTAAAAGATGAAGCTCAATATGAAGATACTAAATTAAAAGATTGTCAAGTTCAAAATGAAATACTATATCGAAGTAATCTTCTATAAGTTTTCTTCGATAAGCATCTTCAAATGAAGCTAATTCAAGAAGTTCACGATCAATCTTCTATTGATCATCTTGAAATTCTCAGAACGATAGAGATCATAAGAAGATACTACTATTGATCTTCAATGCAAAAGACAATAGATCAATATATTCAAAACTGCTACATTTGTCAACGATCAAAGACTTCTCGAAATAAATTCAATGAACTACTACATTCTCTACTCATACTTGAACAGCAATGAAAGAACATAGTCATAAATTTCATCATCGACTTATCTCTTTCAAAAGGCAAAAACATCATACTAACATTGATATGTAGACTGACAAAGAAACGACACTATATTTCTTGTTCTACTGATGACGAAGAAATCACAGCAAAAAAACAGCTGAGCTAATGCTTCAGTGAATATATTGAATACATGATTTACTCGATTTCATTGTTTCGAATCGAGATTCTCAATTTATCTTCATTCTATGAAAGTTTCTTTGCAAAAGACTGAGCATTAATCTTCGATTATTCACTGTCTATCATTCTCAAATCGATGATCAAAGTGAATGAGTCAATCAGAACATCGAAAGATATCTTCGATCTTTCTGTTTGTACATGCAGAATGACTGAGCTAAGCTACTATTCATGATCGAGTTCGTCAACAATAATGCTTTGTTCTTAGTCATCTTCTTGATCTCTTTCTTTCTAAACAAAGACTTTCATTCTCGTATGAGCTTTGAACTCGATGTCAGCAAATATAAAAGTTCTCGTGAACGCTTGCAGATGACTAAAGTCGAGAATATATCTGAACATATGAACAAAACACTGAAGTTTACTCGCGAGTCGCTAGTCAAAACATGAGAACAAATGATGAAACAAGTCAATAAGCATAGAAAAGAAGTTAATTATGAGATCGAATCAAAGATGTTTCTGAATGAAAGAAACATCGTTACAGCGAGATCTTTCAAGAAGCTAGATGACAAAATGCTCAATTCTTTCATCAATCTAGATCTCATCGACTCTTCATATAAACTGAAATTATCAGAGTCTATGCATGTTCATGATGTATTTCATTCTGATCTGCTTCGTTCTGTCGTCGACGATTTCTTGTCTGATCAAAAGAATGAACTTTCAGATTCAATAGTGATAAACGATGAAGACGAATGAAAAATCGACGATATATTGAATTTTCGTCGATATCGAAGACGACTTCAGTATAGAGTCAAATAAAATGACTATGACAATGATCTCAATTGATACAACGCTGATGACGATTAATTTATGAACGCTCAGAAGATAGTTGATGATTTTCATATTCAATATTTGAACAAATCGCGCTAGAAGCGCTTTCAACTATTCAATCAATCAGAATTTAATGAGTCTGAGTCTGTGAAATCATGATTAGACAATCAATCGAATCGAGCAGAAAATACATTCATGCGAACATGAATCGTCAAAGAGAAAAAGTAATGTCACGATTCTAGCCTTGTCAGATTTATTCTCACTTCGTCATCTTGACTAGTTTCTATTGAGTCTAGCGTCGACTGAGAAACATACATATGTAGTCAACTTCTTTTCTGTAGCTATCTTTCTTTCTTAGCATTTATCTTCTAGTTAAATGACACTCATATTGACTCGCTCTATGCTGATCTCTAACAAAGTGCAAGCTCTTCTATAAATAATGACTTGAGACTGCGCTAGACTTGATACAGATGTGATGTAATATGTCAGATGTGTTTGTTTAAAAGAATGATGAAAGAAATGAATGAAGAAAGTGCTGAACAATGAGAAGAAGTGCTGAGAATGACTCAAAGAGATGCGCTAAATTCAAACTAGACATAGCATCATGACTTGTTCTAATCAAATTGATTAGAATTAGATCTGAACTCTGATTGATTCAGACATGTTCATAACATTATTCTTCTCTTTGAACATTCATGTTCACATGAATAGAAAAGAAATAAAAGCAAAAAATTCATTGTGTTTTCAATTTAGTGCAACTTATTCAAGTATAGCTTGTGAAATTTGTTCAGAACTTTCTTCGAGTCATTGAATTTTTCTTTATCGACATAGTATCATTCGTTGTCATGATTTACTTCAATTCACTTGATCTTGTATTGTAGTCTTTCTTTATATCATCTGAAGTTCAATATATCATCTACTTCTTAATGCTCTTCATTCTCTTCAATGATCATTGATCTAAAGAATTCAGAGTGTTGTTCTGATAGAGAATTGTTTGATGAAGATCATAGATACTTCAAGCTGAACACTGAATGTATATGCTTCATGCTTCTAGATAGCTGAAGACGATAGAAAATCTCAACTTTGACTGTGATTGAATAGAGATCGAGCTGCTTGTCTTTCAAATCTTTGCATGATTTAATGATTTTGATGTTTTCGAAGACTAATCAAACTTGATCATCTACTTCATAAATGACGTCTCATTTATGCTTGTTCATCTGAGCTTCAGTGATCTGCTTGATCTTTTTCAATTGTTGATGATCAAAGATAAGAAGTTCGCTCATTTAAATGATAATGTCATTGATCTTTCTAGTTTCAATACATTAATAAGTTATTTCATAATCAGTTGTATCTGAATTAAAACTCATTCAAGAATAAAAGTCTTTATTGAAGTAGAAAGAAGTCATCAAGATAGTTGAGAATGTATTGAAATTATCACTGAATTTCATTATTGAAAGTCATTTAGCTCAGTCATTCTGCATGTAATTACAATAGATTTGAAGTTTGCATTCAACGTCTTGATTAGCTCATTTTGACTGATCATCAATCTCTGAATGATAAACTGTTGATAAATTGACTTTGATCTTCAGTCATTTACAAAGACTTTGTCACATGATTGATATGAACTGAGAGTCTCTATTTGAAACGATAGAACTGAGTAGATCATGAAGTCAATAGACGTTTCATAGCATGATTCATACTGTTTCTTCGATTAAGATGTCATCGTCTTCTCAATGATAGAAAACATAGTGACATTTTTTGAAGAGACAACATATGATCATGCAAATGATGTTATAGTTTTTCGATAAAAATAGCTCAGTGATGAAGTTCATAATTATATCTTGTCAACGCTGCTGAAGAATTGATAGAGACTGAAGCAAATCATTCATATCATCTCAAGATGCTTTGCTTCGCTGACAGACATGACAGTTTTGAATATATTGTTGAATAGTTGCTTGATAATTTGATCAATAGTAGAAGCGTTAAACTAGATCAATCATTCATCTAATGTCAGAATGCAAGATTAATGATTGATCGTGAATCTTTCAAAGCAATTTCGTATGCATTTGTTTTGATACTCATAGTAGACTCTTTTTAAATAAAACGTTGTCAATGATTTGACAGTTCTTTAGTTGATTCAAAACTATCGATCATCGACATTCTAGTTAAAGCATCGACTTTGATATTTATTTTGTCTGATTGAAAGATAATTTGAAAGTTAAACTTCAATAGAATATTCAGATAGTTTGCTTGTCATTGAGTCAGCTATTTGTTTTTCATAAAAATCTTCAAAGTCTGATGATCAGTAAACATTTGAATAAATAGCTCAGTATCTTCTAATTTGAATCATCAATGTTCAAAGCATCAAATGATAGCTAGCAATTTCTTGTCATAGATGTGATAATTGCATTCAGCTGAAATCATGCTCTTGCTATAGAAGACTATTGAGTGAAGCACATTCTCGTCATTGTACTGAGATAGTATGTTGTCTTTTACATAGTTGAATGCATCGATTTTCAAAATAGCTTGATGTTTAACATTAAAATGATGCAGAACTGAGATTAAGCTGATCTGCTTCTTTAAATTGTCAAAGACTTCAACGCAGACTTCATTTCAAACAAAAGACGTGTTTTTTCAAGTCAACTGAGTGAATGACTTGACTAGTTTCAAAAAGTTCTTGATGAAGCATTGATAGAAATTGATGAAGTCAACGAAGTCTTGTATCTCTTTTAGATTAGTAGATGTAGTTCAATTGACTATAGCTTTCACTTTGATAGAATTCATGCAAAGATCTTGTTTAAATATTATGATCTTTAAGAAGACTGTTTCTTCTACATTGAATTCATACTTTTGAATATCTATTTGCAGATCAGCATCTTGTAAATGATCTAGTATCATTTTGACATGTTGTCTATGCTTCTTTTGAGTCTTGCTGTATATGAGAATGTCGTCTAAATAAGCTTGACAGAAGTCATTTAGAAAGTCTCATAGAACATCGTTCATATATTGCTGAAACAAGATCAAATCATTTGTTAATTTGAATGATAGAATCTTTGATTTGTATACTTCTAGAGCGATAATGAAGATTGTATAGTTCTCACTATTGAGATGCATACGAAGTTTGTTGAAAGCGAAAATTATATTCAGTTGAGTCAGATGCTTGCAGTCAACAATTTTGTCAATCATCTCATCTATGAGTAATAGAGAGTAGCGATTTCTTTTGATAATGACATTGAGCTTTTGATAGTTGACGCAGAAGCGAAAATCATCATTGATCTTCAGAGTGAATAAAACGAGTGAGAAATATGAGATCTTGCTAGAAGTAATAAAACTCTTTGACAGATTTTCATTCAGATATTTCTTGATCTTCTGAAGCTTGTAAAGTGACATTCAATAAGCTCAACATCTAGAAGAAGTGAAATCGTTAGTGAGCTCTATCTTATGATTATATGAACGATGAGATGATAGCTTATTGACTTGAGCTCAATCAAACACGTCAAGAAAATTCTGATATTTTGAAGATAGCTTGACTTTGATGTCTTCTAAATTTTGAGCTGATACATCGATGAAAGCGACGTCTAGAACGTTCAGTTTGCATTGAGTGTTGTAGACTATTTCTCTATCAATATCTTCAATCGACATAGCGAAAATCTCGATGCAATTCTTCTTTGATTATTTAATCAGTGCATGAAAAGATGCAGTCTTCACACTGAACATAAAAAAGTTCTTTTTCGAAGCAGTAGAAGTGAGTCGTTGAAGCACTTTGAAGACTGAACTGATAGAAGAATTTGATGATCATGATCATTTTGAGTGTGAAGCTCTGACTGACATCAAAAAAACAGAAATGAAAGTTTCTAATTGATTCAAAAAAACGATGACATCATTTCGCATATCTAGTAGTATTTCATTTTTATTCATTCAGAGCTTTTCTAATATGACGTCATAATAATTTATATCAGCTATTAACATTGAAACAGTCAATTTCTTATGACTTTCGACTGTGAGATTAAGTAGAATTTTATGAATAATGATCTTCTTTGTCAGCTTTTCGTCATATTCTCTTATTAACTTCTCTTTAGCTAGTCGTATGAGTTGAATTTCGAGCTTCTGACATATTTGATCGACTAGCTTTGTATGAATCAAGATGTAGATCGTCAAGTCACTATCTATCAGAGATCGTAGCTTGAAGAATTCGTCTTGCGAGAATAGAGTGACATCGACTAGAAATGACTTTTCGAAGTAGTTCTCTTCGATAGATGAAATT
>JAABUS010001625.1_pt1 | contig 47575 bp, 43 predicted proteins | sample 5560161 | NCBI WGS metagenome assembly JAABUS01 (sample SAMN10711885, study PRJNA513376) | rock metagenome | isolation source: Antarctica rocks | place: Antarctica: Victoria Land, Trio Nunatak nord | collected 2016-01-04 | reverse complement strand
ATTATAATAAATATTAGTTTTAACTTTAAATATATTTCGCGGAGGGTTCTATAACGAAGGGGACCTACTAATAATAAAGAATAAAAACTAATAATAAATAATTATCGTTATAATAATAATCGAAACTCGAGTTATAATTAAAGATTTTTAGATAACCTATATTTAATTCGTTATATATACGATAAATAGTATTATAGATAATTATATTTAAAAGAGTATATATAAAAGTATTAACGCGCGATTAATTTAAATCTTATTCTAAAATAATTAAATAACGATCGTATCATAAAGTTAGTTATTAATAAAGAAAAAAATTAACGGAAAAATTTATATAAACGGCCCGCGAAAATAATACGAATTTAGTAAAAATATAGAGTTTTACACTTAAACCTGCCGCCGTTTAATTATAAAGTTAGTATTTTTAACCCGAAGGGGTTTAGTAAACGGGAGCTAACCCGAAGGGGCTTAGCGGTGGCTCGGCAGGTCTAAGGGACTGAGGCAATGGGAAAGCTCAAGGAGCAATTTTGTTTAGTCATCCTCCTTCTTCTCACCTACTATATAAGGAATAGTTTATTTTAGAAAAGAGAGGATTTCTTTATGAAGTGGCCTACCACTATTATGTTACTATATTCTTTCTGTAGCTCAGACCCTCATATATCGAATAATAGAAAGTAAGTTGCCGTCGCGGCTCTAGTATTGGGTGGATACTAGCTCTCGCCCTCGCTCTCGCCCTCGCTCTCGCCCTCGCTGTCGCCCTCGCCCTCGCCCTCGCACTCGCCAATACCCTCACTATTGCCGTCACAGGAGATCTTCAAGATTTCTGCCTAATTGATTAACAAATTTCCAAGATATGAATGCGGCCGTCGGGGCAATTCTGGCCGTGACAAGGAGAGTAGCCCATGTACCGCCGTTAAAGGGTCGTAATCTTCGGGCTCGGGCTTACAGATATCAGAACCCGCTGCTTAGCAACCGCTGATGTTGTTGTGGTATAAGTAGTGACCGGTGCCGGTGGTAATCGATACATAACGCTTTGTGCTGAACGCCTGACATTCTCAAATTCGACTTTCCTTCTTTCTCGCTCCAATCAAAGATGCACTTCGTCAATTCTTTCCTCCTCTTTCTGACGGTTGTACCCATCTACTCTAAGCACAATCCTCAACCTGGCTGGACAGAGCAAGCCCCGATCGGACGCGGTCCGCGCCAAGAAGAGAGTGTCACCGCACTCGGAACAGATATGTACATCATCGGCGGGATTCCCCAACAGCTGCCATACCCAACTCTGGATTGGGTAGAGGTGTTCTCCACGAGTTCAAACGAATGGCGCAATGCATCATCGCTTCCCGTAACGATCAACCACGGCAACGTTGCCACCGTCGACGGCAGGATTTATATCCTGGGCGGCCTGAACGGTACAACCGATTGGCTAGCAATTGGAGACTGTTATGAGTACGACCCAAAGCACGATACCTGGAAAACTTTGCCGCCAATGCCGAATGATACAGCACGTGGGGCCTCTGCGGTGGGGGTGCACGGCTCCACCATCTATATCGCTGGAGGACTCGTCGAGCTGAATCTCATCACTGGTGCCCAGCCAACTGTTGCTACTGTGTCTTCCTACAACACAAGGACTCAGGAGTGGACGACGCTTCCTAGCCTGCCAGAAGGGCGCGACCATGTGGGAGGGGCAGTCATCGGTCATATCTTCTATGTCGTGGGTGGGCGGATCAATGGCGTACCAAACGTGCGAAACACTGTTTTCGCGATGGATCTCACCTGTTCCAATAAGACATGGGTTGAGAAGGCAACCATGCCCACTGCTCGTGGGGGCCTGTCCACTGGTGCCATAGGTTGCAAAATCTATACTTTTGGTGGAGAGGGAGATACAGCTGTGGTTCCCAATGGTGTTTATGATAATGTGGAGGTTTATGATACCGTGTCCGACACGTGGGAGAAATTGCCACCGATGCCGTTTCCAAGACACGGCACCAACGCTGCATCGATTGGATCAAAGCTTCACATTCCTGGGGGTGCCAATGTTACGGGAGCTGGGGCACAGGCTAGGAATGATTTCTTCCAGCCTTAGGCCGTGTTTGGTACCGAAATGGTACGCCCGATTCAACCCTATCTCAGCACGTGAGATGAGGAGTCTACCATCAAGAACATACTATGTCCGTGGGCGCAAAAGCCGCCTATGGGTACCTTCTAAGAGATGTACCCACAAATTTTACCCTAAACTGTATCTTAATAATCTCAAGTTCTGTTCAATTCAAATACATTCGGACATACTTTCAAAATCCTCTCTGATGATTTTGTCACAGATCTTGAAGAGAATATCACAATTAAGTATAGGCAGAAAGCCCCACAGGAGACGCTGGATAGCATTGTGCGCGTGCTTCAGCGTCTCAGCGACGTAGAGATCAATCACAATCATACTTCTTGATGCCGGTGCAGATGTCGGTAGTGAGTATCATCTATCTGGAACCCCGCTTGTTACTTCTACTAAAAACGAAATCAGCGGTCACACTTAACCAAAGGGAATTCGATGGATAAGAAGCCATGATGTGGCATTAGAGATATTCGGGAGGGCCAAGAATATTACTGACATCATTCTCAAAGCAGGCGCCGACGTCAATATCGTGGGGCTAAAAGGAACAGTTCTACTTGTGGCGTCCGAGAGGGGGTTTCACTGCGAGATATGCTTGGATTTCGATCTCTGTTCCGCGTGCAAAGCTGCATTAGATGAGGACCCAAGTACCCTCGGAAATCGTAGCCTCCACAGAATTTCCCACCTTCTCCTTGAATTTCAGCACTCGGAACATCTTGGGCAAGAATAATCTTATACCCCAATGAAAGGGTTAGTACGACATAATTACTCTGCCACTATCCCATCAATCTCTATAAAGCCGTTTGAGGTCTTTACTAGCCTACTATCTTGGAACAAGCGGCAAATTTAGTAGGACGACTGTCGAAATTGGATTTGGAGATAATTCCGCTGGGACAGAATCCTGTTAGTGCTGCGGGAGAGTGTATCCTCTATTCTATATATTATCCTAGGAGATCCGGATATAATGTGATGTATTCTTGACCTCTTTGCATGATTTCTGAGGAGATGAATCTGTAAAAATCATGTCCTAATCGAGTGACAGGTGATTGTTCTAGATCGCCGAGTGTGGCCTGTACAGATAGTAGAGAAATGCAAGAGATGGTCCTGCCGCCATTGGTCTAAATCTCTGTCAGTGTCCCCGGAGAAACTGCGAGGGATAGAAGCAGAAATGCGCTCGATATATTGTGACGAGTAAGGGGACGCATATCTCTGCGTCTAGATTTAGTGTCTACCCGATAGATTGTTGTACATGCCTTATGTTGATGCGGCCATTGATTAATATGGCGGCCTTTGCTACCGAAGCTTGAATGTCGGAGCGAACCAGCCTTTTAGATAGTATAGATGATTGTGTAGACGGTGGTGCTAGCTTATTTCATCAAATAAAGAAGTGAGAATCTCTCTAACGTTGAATTCACTTGATCCGTAATTGGCGTCTGAACTCGAACGTCGGTTGATGCTTGCTCACAACGGGTGGTTTTGATACTGACCAGACTCTGTGTCAACGGTTAGCCAGTCGCAGAGAAGGTTAGTCGATGTGAGACAGGCTCGTAATATCGTAGAGTCGAGTATCGAAAGCGCATACGGTGCGAGAGGCAGAGGTTCGGATGATGGTCGAGATAGGGATGGGGATAAGCCATAGTCGTAAGTCATAGTGATTTGACTTTAAATTCATAGAATGTGTAAAAGCTGATGAGGATGAGCCTCCTGCCTCTCATACCTGGTGTCTCTCTCCGGTCGTATACTGTGCGAAGTCAATCCTACGACTGTACACGGCTGAGGCGGGGCAAGGAGATTATTTGAAAGCTAGGCTGCTCTTTGGCTTTGATTACCATTATTCTTCACTTCGTTTTATATCCGAGCTCAGGCCACCCGAAGATCCACATGTGTCGAACCCATATCCATGCCAAGTGATTGAGTTGCCTTACGAAGCTCAAGGACTGAGACCGGGCTATGTCTTCGGGTTACTCGACCTGCGGCTTTGTTCAGCAAGGCTCTATGTAAGCAAGAATGCAATGATGAGGATTACTTACCCATGTTCACGTGTAAACTCTAACTCAAATACCCGCCGAGCACACTCGTTAGAAGGCGCTGGCAACTAGTACTGAGGAACTTGAAGGGTAGGCCGCCCTAAAGAGACCAATTCTACCTCTGCACTGGCTAAACGGGAGTCGTGACGGCCACGAAGCCCTTAGAAGGCTGGCCATCCTGCACAGGATTTTCACCAGACTTCTGAATACCCTCCGCATCTTCACGCAGCTCCTCCGGACATCCTCTCCCGCTTCTACACTTGATGTCATCTGAGGAAGGTGCCATGTGCATCCAGACTTCCTTCTCTCCTGCCATGCCACCGTAGTGCTTCAAGTGTCTCCTGACCTTGGGCAGCATTCGACTACGGGCCTCATGGGGTATTTTCAAGCGAACTGCCATCCACTTCTCGTCAGGCTTATGTTCAGTAGGCAGTTCACCGACGCAAGGCTGTTCAAGAAAATTTTCGCTCTCAAGACATCGATGGAATGGGGCTATAGGTCGTGGCATGACCCGGGCCAAGAATTGGAGAGAAGCCGTAATGTTCACGTCGATAGCACGTCGAGGATTGATGGTTTGCTTCAAAAACATAGAGGCGAGGTGCGGGTAGAGAATACAAAAGTCCGACTGAGAAATATGTACTGTTCCTCGAACAGTAAGCAGCCATGCTAGTGATCCATGCATCTTGGCCTCATCGCAGACCCGGACTGCAGCTCGGAAATTGTCGCTCCAATACATGAAAGCCTCTGAATTGATACCAAGTAGTGGTGCGTTGATGCGGTGCCTTGGCTCAGATTCTGGAGGCTTGAGAGGCATTCCCCAGATGTCGTACATAATGCCTTGCCCAACCCATTGGAAGCGGTCGGCGTGGCGGAGAATCTCGATTGTAGTCGCAGCTCCAAATGAGTGACCAACCATGGTCACTTGCGACATGTTGACCCTGCCAGCCCAACGGTCCCAATCCACACCTTCAAGCCCTCGTGATGAGGAACCAATTCCGTCTGCATTCCGAAGATTTTGCTCCGCGATAGAAGCCCCCTTACCTGCAGCGATCGTCTTCACGACCTCATAAGCTTCTTCCACTTCTGCAAGCCGCAAGTCAATCTGGGCCTCCCGAAGCTCCTTATCAACACCCTGTTCATTACTTGGTCTGGTATCGTATGGATTTTGTTTTGGAAAGATGAAGTCCACAACATCCCAGCTTCACTTAACTTCTTCGTCTCGATGGTCGACATTCCCATTCTCTTCCATCTCTTTCCGACTACCTTTGCCCTCCCAAGGATGGTTGATGAATGTACGTGCTCCACTACCATCCCTATGTTCCACGGCACACACTACGAATCCGTAGCTAGCAAATTCACCACAAACGCTGCTGTATGCGGTCCTCGAGCCACCCATTCCATGACTGAACATGATTAATGGGAACTGCGGCTCCGATGGTCCACCTTTTGGAGCCTCGCCTGTCTCGTTCTTGACCTTGAATCCTGCCTGCCTCGAAGTCTGCGGCGGCGGCCAGTGATTGGCTAACTTTGCGTTCCTGTATGCAGGGAGTTTCGTGAACCAGGTAGTCATGAAGAACCATATAACCATTAGCCACTGCGGTAATTGTGCAAACACAGCGTATCCCTTCGACATTTCTGACCTCGGATGTGGTAGCCAAACTTCTCTTGACCAATTCTTGTGACCGGAGGGATCGCTTCCAGTGCCTGAGCCAAGGGCGGAGGGGTAGTAGATAGACATGAGGACTGTTTCGAGCTGGAGTATATGCCGCTTGTGGCGCGTGATGTGAGAGAAAGGTCGTGGATTGGACACTGGGACTTCGATGTCCATGTAGCCGACCTGAGGTTGATGTTAGATTTGCTGGGTTGACGGGCTTAGGAGGTAACTTGCTCCGTAAGGGCCCGAGTATCTTGGGAGAGTGCCGTGGAAGGGCACCTTATCGCGAAGGCCTTGTGGAGGACGCGACTTGGGCGTTCGCTTTGGTGGAACATTGTGAGGACCTGACCACGAATGGGAATTTTTTTTTGCCCGAGATCCACTGAGGGATTGGCATCTTCATCATGAGGTTGTAACAGCCCTGTGATCAGTAATTGAACCGTACCGAACACAGTTGGCTGTAGACTTTGTTGATCAGTCAAGGGCACAAGATCATATTGGCTCGATCGAAGGATGAGGGATCGAGAAGGATGAGGGATCGAGAAGATAAGGTAGCGGGGGTGATGATGAGAGATTGAAGATTCGAAAAGCAAGCGCATGGTCCAAGTGACACAACGTTATACCATTGAAAAGGCGCACAGAAAGATCTATGTACCAGGACGCAGGTTCCAGGGAAGGCAGGCCGGTTATCCATCCTGTTTGAGCCGCCAGACTTCCATGTTGCCATGTTCTAGATTTTGAAGTGGACGTCATTGCTCTCTTGCAAAGTCTTTATTTGGATGATGACTTTCAACTCGTCGTCGCCGTGGACACACAGGAGAGAGAGTTTGAAGATACTGTTGTAGGTGGCTTCCGTTGTCAGCCGCAGAGCCGAGACGGTGAGTCCGATCTGATACAACGTCCTCCTGCTACAACAGACAACAATAAAAAAGGCGTGATCAAGTACTTAAGTATTTCTTCGTTTGCTTCGTAACCTAAAATCCTATCAACACTAGAATATTCTATAATGCCGTAGCTGCGCTTGCGTCGGCCAGCGTCTTTTGCTCGGCAGCAGCCTTCTCATCGGCAGTCATCTCGCTTTTCGCCTTCCTTATCCTCACAAAACCAATCATGATGGCCAAAGCTAATACCGAAGCAGCAAGCTGATACCAAAACACTGCTTGGTAGCTCCGCTTTAAACCCAACTTTCCTGTCTGTGTCTGGACCACATCTGCAAATGCTAAGAGGAAAGCAATGCCAAGGAACAGGAGGGTATTGATCAAAGCTCCTGCCATCCCTTGTCGACTGTGTGATAGACTGGTCGTGATGAAGATGTTAGCAACATTGTATGTGATGTCAATGCCGATGGTGGCCCCAATCATCGAAGGAAATATGTAGGCCCAATAATTAGCGCCTGCTGGAGCTAGTGCAAAGAGCAGAGACGTAAGCACCCAGCCCAGTCCGCCAATCATCATTAGCAAGGTGCCTGGAAGCAGATGCAGGATGTAGCCTCCAGTGATGGAGATGATCATGCCACCAGTGCACATAGGGACGAACCAGGCTGCCACTTGCAGAGGAGAAGCGCCCATAACATCCTGCATGTATAGAGTAGCGAAGAGGAGAAATACGCCTAGCACTCCGTCTAAGAAGAAAAGTGCAATGAATAGAGCTGGGAGATAAGGCACCTCGAAAAGATCGAAAGGAATGAGTGGGTTCTTAGCCACCCAGCCCTCGACGTAGACTGCTGCCCCAAGTAGCAAAATACCCACTATCAGCGTGACGAGTATGTAGGATGTCTTCCACCCATTCGGAGCATAGGAAGCGTCGGTTATGGCGAAGACAACGAGGATGAGGCCTGAAACGATCAAGATAGACCCTAACCAATCCATTTTGATACCCGAAGCCCTCCTTTCTTCCATGTCGTTAGGTATCGCAAAGATTGCCGCGACAACTGTGGTGACGATGAGGATCGTCCCAATCCAGAAATACCATCCGAAGGAAAGGAAATTTCCCGTTAAGCCAGCGATAAGAATACCTCCGAAGAACCCCAGCGGAGCAAAGCCTCCATAGATACTGAAGACTAGATTTTTTCGGGGGCCAGGACGATACGTGGAGCCAATCAGTGAGATCCCAGATGGCAGGAATGCAGCGGGCCCTAGTCCCTGAAGGGCTCGGCAAAAGTCCAACATCAGATTGTTCTGCGAAAAGCCTGCAATCAAGGACCAGACGGCGAACCAGACCAGGCCAGAGACGAAGACAATATACCCGCCATACATGTCAGAGAGACGTCCGAAGGGGAGGAAAAAGGCTGCTGAGACGAGGGCAAAAGCGCTGGCCGGCCAGACTGCAGAGGCTTGCGGGATGTCAAGTTCTTTGATCAGGGTCGGAAGAATGACATTGAAGCCGGACACAAAATATTCCTATTCCAGGTTAGAGATGCCATTCGTGTAAAGAATGCGGACTTGTAACATACACACATGAACTGTGAAGCCAGAACAGCATAGCAGAACGCAAGCTCAGCTCCAAATGACTTGAAATTTTCCGGTCTCTCTCTTCCCAAGCGTTCAATGTGTGCTTCTTCTGATTCCTCGCTTCCCTGCGCCTTTCTAGGTCCAACCTCAGCTTTAATCTGAGTCGTTGTTTGGAGCGATGGCTCTGCATATTTGACGGCTTCATCCCCGTGTCTGTTGGGTTTTTCTCCTTGCAAGGCACTCTCTTCCAAGCCCTCTTGGGCTAGAACTGGTCCATTGAGATATTTTCCCTGCTCATGGATATCAAATTCTGTCGCAACATCTGAGGACGCTTCTGGATTGTGTGTGGCTTGACTCCCGGTCCCGACCATATCTGAGATCTCCCAAGAAGACTTGCCAAAGAAGGGTTGCAACCCCGCGGCGGTCACTAAGAGTAGAGGAAGTAGTGCGGTGTACGAGTAAGTCGAGTGGAGGGCGGCCAGGTTTGGGACAAGTGATATGTTCTTTATGATACATTTGACTTGAGATGGGACTGAGAGGCAAACGTATTAGCGAGCAGTCTACCATATCCAGCCAGGTCGTCATTTTGGAAAGTTTTGGTAGTTTTTGGTAGTGCCGGGTCGTCATCTCAGAGCATCAAGATCGGTCTCAATATCTCTGACAAATCAGACGCTAGTCGTCATCGCGGACCCTCTTCGCCTTCTACCCACAAGTCCGCAGGGTGTCATGATCAGAGGAAAGGGATATTGACAACAGCGTGTGTAACAGAAACAGTCTGTTTGCACAATGGATCTACGCCGGAGGGGGTGGAGCGGAAGTTGAGATGGGTTGTGATGCAAAATCCAGACCATGGCCGCAACTTCCGCGAAAAGGGATGAAACCCCACTGACCCTTCAACTCGGCCTACACATCTAGCTACGTTCAATTCTACACAATGGCTTCTCTCCTGCGACCACCAGGCTCTGCGTTGAGCCTGGAATCTTTTGGTACCATCTTTGGCACGTCCGTTGTCCGCCATTCGAGTATCTCAGTCCTTGGCTATTACTTCGCCCGCCAGACAGATCAAGTTGAAGGCAAGGACTGGCTATGGCCCTCTGGCATGCTTCTGAATAGAATACTTGGTGGTCAGTTCTTGGCCCAGGCATTGCCGCTGGCATACCCGCTGTGACGATCTTGAAAGAGTTGGGGTTCCGCGAATCATTGCTACTTTCAGGTGTGAGCGCTTGGAGCCTGAGTCTCTTCTACATGATCGCCAGCCGTTCAGTCAATAAAGGTCGTGATGATCCAAGATTCGAGGGCAAGAAGAGAGAAGAAGGATTTTGGAACAGGGTCTTCTTCTCGATCTTCCTGCCAGAAGCCGTGCGCCAGGCTTTGATCACGCTGCCATTCACTGCTCCATTTCTACCAGGTGTACAAGGACTACTATCGACAAGCCCGTGGGGCCTCACGGGTGATCTCGCTCTCTGGCTGTTTGGGACTGATCTTGCAATTGGGACCTTCGCTGATACGCAGCTTGAGAGCCATAAGCAAGAGGGTAAAGGTGTTCTGTTGAGAGATGGCGCATGGAGTATTGTGAGACATCCGAAATGAGTCTCCACAATCCACAGCAAAGTCTGACACTTGAAGACCTTACTAAAATACACTATCTCGGAGATGCCCTCATCCACATGTCCTTCCCGCTCTTACTATGGGGCACACCGGCATGGCACCCTCTCCTACTACTCGGCCCATTAACCAACTATTTCTTCCGGCGTAACCAGGAGGTCATATAGAGAACGAGACCAGTCAAGAAGAGCGGTATAACGAAGCCGGAGATGAGCAAAAGTTCCAGGATCTACATAGATACAGAGAGGTATAGAACAGCTTTTGGCCGTTGCCGAGGGAAAAGGGAAATCAATTTTTCTGGAAAGACACTGGAATTGGTGCCATACTGGTCGTGGTTACTGAAAGCGTGCGAAGCTTATGAACAGATTGTCCAAAATTTCAGGGAGTATCATCTATCATTACGATAAAAGTTCTGGCATTATGCCCTTCTTTAGTGTCAATCGTTCTATGATTTTATCCGACCACTAGCAATGTATTGACAGTCAATGGCGTGGACTTTGACCGGAATGTTGGAGGTAGGTAGCCAAGTCGGTACCAAGAGAAATTCTGGAACTGAGCTTCCACATCAGCCCAAAAGGCTTGAGCCAAATAATGAGCTTATTGCAACGACTTATGAACGTTTAGAAACCACTCTTCTCTTCCTCATCACCATACATACAACGATCTCACGTTCCCCCGTCACTCCAAGTCCCTCTCAACCTTCCCCCCAAATCCATTCTCCGCCTCGTAATCGGGATTCGCATGTTCCCTGTTCCTCACAGCGCTGGCCTTCTCTGCAGGATCGCTCCAAGCACTCGCTCTCCTCTGATGCTCCTCGGTCTCCTCATAGTTGATCAACAATTCTCCTTTTTTGCCAAAACGTCTTGGCTCATCGCGGGCGATTTTGACGGCGGTGAAGTAGGAGTTGCATTTGCGAAAGATGCTATCCATTTCTTCGAGGGAACGGTAGGCGGTTTCTGGGTAGAAGAAGTAGACGACGGGGAAGATGAAGGCGTTGCTGTGGGGCATTAGCTCGAATGTCGTAGGTGAGAAGTGGGGACGAACATACATTACTGCGAAGATGATATAGGTCTGGTAGCCTATAGACGCGAAAGCAATGGGCGTGATCATGACGACCATGAAATTGAAGGCCTTGCCGCAATGTCAGTACATGATTTGGTATCGACTACGGATATGACACCTACCCAATTTGCAGAAGTCGACAAGGCGTTTGCAGGAGCTCGGATTCGCAAAGGCACAATTTCAGCAGGATATAGCCATGTCATGCCGAGCCAGCCAACAGCGAAGAAGGTATTGAAGATGAAGAGGAAGAGCGCAGCAACGATTCCAGGACCTTTGCCTCCGAGGTTGTCCTATTGTTCAATCAGCAAGAGGCACAGTAGATGAGAGAGCTAGCCGAGAAATTACCATGACAGCAAGTATCACCATGGAGAAAGACATCCCAGCAGCTCCGAACAACATCCTTTAGACGTGAGTATTTGCCATCTACCTCAAAAAGTGGAGACGAGTGCTTACAGCTGGCGTCTACCATACTTCTCGATAGTGAATACAGCGATCCATGAGGCAGCAAAGTATTCTTGTCAGAAAATCTCAGCGTTCATGTCAGACTGAAATACGAAAATAGCAGTCCTACTAACCTGTGCCATTCGCAGCTGCCAAAGCCCGCGATGTCAAGCCGTCTAACCCGATCTGGTTCTGGTAAATCGACGCAGCGTAGTACGTAATTAAATTTATTCCAGAGATCTGCTGGAAGACTTGATTGACGTACGCAAGTACCGTCCGATGGAAATGACGATCTTCACCCATAGTGAAGAGGTCTTTGAAACCGCCTTGGGACATCTCGAGGACGGTGTCTTTGATAGCAACGAATTCATTCACAACATAGGGCTAGGAGACATTAGCATGAAGTCCATGATATGAACTGTTCGTGTCCTTACATCGTCGCTCGGACGATCACTGAGAGCGCTCAGCACTGACATCGCTTCATCTTCTTTGCCTTTCAAGATCAACCATCTAGGGGATTCAGGTAGCTCCAGAACAAAAAGCAAGATAGCCAAGGCGAAGAATATTTGAAAGCCAATAGGGAATCTCCAGGCAATGGTGCTTGGGTCCAGGAATGAAAAGCCAAAGTCAAGCCAATAGCTGAGGCAGATGCCGCCAGTAATCATGGCGCCCTGCAGAGTCAGTCGAGTTCCTCATGGGGACGTCCACCACAAAGACCTACCTCAATCATGACCAGCTGCCCTCGTCTGTGAGATCTAGAGCACTCAGACTGCCAAGTTGGGACGGTGGACGTGTTCAAACCGTTGCCGACCCTTGGTGTTGGTCAGCATATCTCCAATTTAGCAAACCGTAACCTCGCGTACCCCGTGATCAGTCTCCCAGTAATAAATTGCGGCAGCCCAAACGATGAGCATTGTATAGCTGCGCCAACAACCATGATAGAGGAACCAAGAAAGATGGTCTTTCGGCGACCCAACGGGTTGCCAATGAATATGCAGGCAATGGCCCCAAAGAAACACCCCACATTATATGCAGCAACGGAGATACCTAAATCGGGTCATCCACTGGAGTCTTGGGTTTTGGCTTGAGTTGCATTGTACCTTGGATAGTGGATCTATGGGTCTTCTGGGAGGCATTGAGCCCCTGAGCAATCTCGGTGGCCGTCGTGGTATCAATCTCCGGAAAGACTTTAGTCTGCATGATGGTTAGCCTTGGCATTTGATATCAAGGGAGGTTACGGACGAATGAAGGCAGACCCAATAGACCGCCCATAACTCCTTGGTCATAGCCGAAGAGGCTTTATCAAATCAGTCTCCAGGACTGTAAAATACATTTTGTATTAGCTCACAGAAAATCCAATCCAGCTAATGTGCCAATAGCAACGTTCAACTTCGTGCCCTTAAGGCCGAAGTAACGAGTATTGCCAAACATCATATCAATAGGCCGTGTATGTACGAAAACGCAACGGCAAATGAAACATATGTCAACAGATACAAAGCGACAGTTCACAAATATTTGTATTCCAGAGAAGTCACAAAAGAGGTAAAATAAGTCATGAGACACGGTATGGAGAAGCTACGCATGTGGGCCTTTGGTCCCAATCAGATGAGGAGAAAACAGCAAGATAGCTTGTAGCTGCTTGGCTAGAATGTCGCCGCAGCGCTTGGAGCACAGATCTGCATCGATATAGTCATGAATCTGACGGGATGCGAAGTTTGATGTGAGACTTCAGATGTATAATTAAAGCCATCCTAGAATACGCGTCTTTCGTTCCTATTGCCGGCTGGTAGCCCCTGCCCTCTGACTGACGATCCCATCTTGCTGCTAATGAGAGGATGATGGGTGACAATGCTTCCCGTGCGCGGGTTGAAGATGCGGAGAAGTGGGGAACGTGTGCGGCGTAGCGACTCAGGATTCCGTTTGGCCAGACCGTCAGTGAATGTGGACTCAAATTATGCCTCAACCTCATATATCCGGCGCCGTGGTACAAAAGTCTTTTGGATTATTCCTCGCTTTTCTCAGACCCTGCATGAGTCGCGCTTGCCTTGTTGAGGAAGACAGACTGAAGGCTCGTGTTTCTGGCGCGCCAATCACAAGAAACACCAACGTGAGTCGAGGGCACGAGGGCGTTTGTCTGAACATTCATTGCATTCAGATCTTCTGGAGTAGCTCACAAATTTACAGGTGAATCATCCCGCTTGTAGAGCTTTCGGACTAGCAAGGCATCTCGGTCCCACATCATCCGTCCCGCCATATAAGTATCTTGATCCCGTCTGAAGTACCTGTGTTACGGTATGTTGCTGGCAGCTTCTACCAGCCGCCAGCTGCTGTTGTGGCAGCTGCTGGAGCGGCACCCCAGCTGTCCGCACCAGTCGCAGTTCCCCAATCGTCTCCTCCGGCTGCAGCAGGAGGAGCACTGAAATCATCTCCACCGGCCGGGGGGGCATCTAAATCCCCACCACCTCCACCACCGCTGCCGAAGCCACCATCATCTTCTTTCGGAGGGTTCTTGCATCGTACCTTGGTATGGCCCACTGTTGAAATGTTAGTGGCGAGGAAAGAGTAGGAATGGAAGAGAAGAACCGTACTCTCGTCACAGTTGCTACACTTGACCTTGCTATAGTCTCTCGGCAGCGGACACTCCTTGCTGAAATGACCCATCTGGTCGCAGTTGCGGCATGTGACGGTGGCTGGATTGCGAGGCTTGTCACACTCCTTGCTCATATGGCCCTCTTCGCCACAGTTGCGGCAAGCATTACCTCCGCCAGTTGGGCAATCCTTGGAGAAATGACCCACTGTGAGAACATTAGCGACATTTTGGAGAAGAGACAGGGAACATACTTTGGTTGCACTTGCGGCACTCGACTCCCTCTGCAGAACGTGGCTCCGTGCATTCGGCGGAGGTATGACCAGACTGCCTGTACGGTGTCAGTAAATGTTATCATGAGGTCACATTGGCCTCCACGTACTTGCAATTACGGCAGGCGAACTTGTCAACCCTGGGAGTAGTGCAATCGCGAGCACGATGGCCAACCTCTTCACAGTTGACGCACTTGACCTCAATTCTGCTTGTGATCTCGCTAGCTTCCTCAGGGCAGCTACGAGCAGTATGTCCGAGCTCTAGCAGGTCGTCAGCAAACTGAATGCCTCCAACTTTTAAAGGCCTTACCATCGCAGCGAGCGCATTTAGGGATACCGCGGTCCATGGGCATCCCGGCCTTCTTCAGACGCTCCAGGTTTTCCTCCGGAGACTCAGGCCAGCTGGCCTTCTGGGTCTCACGCTTGGGCTTGTTGCTGAGGTGGAAGCCAACTTGGTAGGTCTGGTCCAACTCGCCCTGAAGATTGACGTAAGTCTGGGTCTTGGGCAGCTCTTTCTCCTATATGGCGTCTTGTCAATTGGGATAATCTAGATTGGCGGACGTTTCGTATACCGTAGCAATGAGGTAGACACGGAAATTGTTCAGGCGAAAAGCACGCTCGAGCTCTTCATACGTGGCGTCGGGTGCTGCTTTGCTGTATGTCTTGAACGCCTATGAGCAATGTTAGTGATAGAACAGAGTGGGCATTTAGCCTAGCCTACGATTCGAAAATCGTCGAGGTCACGCTCTGCGTCTGCTTTCTGGAGGGCGTCCCAGGCGTCCTCGGCGCTCATGTCTGCAAGACCAGAAGTATCGAAGACACGCTTGGCTGTACACTCGGAAGTCGGATGTCCTAGTTGATGTCAGATGAGGATTGTAGAGAGACCTTGATCGAGGACGAACCTTCTTCCTTGCAGTTAAAGCACTTCACAGGAGGCTTGTCGGGACATTCAGCAGCAGGGTGTCCTTGCTTCTCACAAAGACGACAGGTGCCGGTGAAGACGCGAGGATTGGGGCAGTCGGACTTGGAGTGGCTGACCGTGCTTCAGTGTACATATTGGATGGAATGAGGAAAACCACTCACCCTTCCTCGCCACAGTTGAAACACTTGCCATCGTTGCCTGCACTGGGGTTGGTTGGGCAGTCTCGAGCTTTGTGGCCAGACTCGCCGCACCTATTGTAGCTGTCAGTACATGATATCTGCCCTCGGTGCTGAGATTGTATACGTACCCACGGCACTTGAAGTCACCGCCATCACCACTGTTATCACCAAAATTGCCACCAGCTTCCCCAGAGGTAGCAGCACCAGTGGTGTCACCACCATCGTTCCAGGTGTCAGCCTTGGCTCCCCCATCATTCCAGTTGTCAGAAGAAGCAGCGCCTGCGTTCCAGTCGTCTCCGCCGCCAGCTAGAGTGAGGAGATCAAGGTTAGTTGAGATTCTTACCAAGAACGATGACAACAACAAGCGATGTATCCGATGCGTGTAATGATAGATGATCTGTTGTCGACGGAGATGGGTAAGGTAATGTGGGGAAGGTCAGCTCTTCTCAACTTACCAGTGTCGTTCCAGGACATCTTGGACGTGTTTCTGCGATATGGATCAGCTGGATGTGATTCTGTTTCGTGCCGTCATTGCTTTAACGATGTCAGAGAGGTTCTGAGAATGCCGACCTTCTGTTGTTGCTTGTTGTTGGTCTGATTGGACTGACTGCATTCAATAATCAGTATAAGGGGTGGTAGGTGAGCTGAGCTGAAGGGAGGAAGAGACCGCTTCAATTAGGTGAGCCAAGGATGTAGACGTACCGTCAGATCTTGATATCTATTCCAGCTACTGGTCAGTGTAGCTGTGTCTGCAGTTGTGACTGTTGTGAAATAGATGAGAGTGGATGCTGGGAGGAGAGGGAGGATATTTCGGGCGGATTTGTTTACCGAAAGTTTTAGCGCCAATCAATCGGAGGACTTCACTTTGAGTGACCAAATAATGGAGATTCACATGAGAAAGATTTGTCATCGGCAATTTGTTGTGGCCACCCTCGATCTGCTGCTTGTTAGTGAGCTACTTGCCAAGCACGAAACCCTTGTATGAATGCAGAGTTTACGCCCTTCAAACATTTCTCTGCATGCCGTTCTACGGCGATTAGACAAACATACGTTTCCTACAATTCTCACTTCTTGAAGAGATTGCCAGGTAGATGCTCTCTACAGTACGCGGGACGAAGGGAAACGAGTCAGCAATTGAAGAAAGCGTCCCCTGACATCTCACATGCCAAATTTTCAATATCTCCAACCGCGTTAAATATTTGAGATAGTCAGGTTATATTGTTCGAGCAGAACGAGTAGAAATCGAAATTCTATGACATCTTAAGTATAACTATTCGTAGAATTCCTCTGGCCAGGAACCTCTCCAAAAATTTGACGCCAATTCGTTGCTTCTTTGTTCTCGGGCTTTAGTTCTTGCCACAGGTGATTTCTTTCTCCATGCTTCGCCCTATCAGTCCAATAGTCAGCCATCCTCATGAGTCAGGAGGGTTCGCAGCACCCGTATCGCCACTCCAATTCGGATGGGCTCACCGCCCACCTCTTTCCGTACCGTTCAGCGAGAATCCTGGCGAAGTCATGGAAGAGAATGAGGCAGAATTTATGTGTAGTGATAATTTGGTTGGCAACAGCCCTCAATACGACTACATCTGCTGCTCATCAGGTCCTGAATTTAGCGCCTTCATTGCTTCACTGATCAAGTATAGAGGCAGATACATGGGTAGCAGTCCTTCGTGAGGCTCGGTCTGCTCCTCGTTAGCCTTTCAGTTACATAGACTCTGTCCGCCTAAGCTACTTGAGTAGCCTTCGCCAATTTTCTCCGTACAAGTCTGCTCACTGCAGGGAAGCGTTTGACTCAATTAAATGCTCTCCATGCATGGCCTTCGCTGCGCTCTCTCATGACATTATCCACCACCAACAATACACTCTAAGCTAGTAGCTACTTGCTCCAAAGATTCTACCTCGAACTACGTAAGCAGTAGATGTTGCAGATTGCTCCCATCGTCATCCCAGCCGTCCGTCCCATCAGCTGTTGCCGTTCCTTAGCCCGTTAATCAAAGTCGTCGACGCTGCCGCATGAATCCATCTCGCAATCTTGTGAAAGAGGAGACATCCAACCTTGGAAAACTTGCTATGGTCTTAAAGAACCACGCCTCCGTTCTTTTGAGTTCGTCCTCGGTAATAAGAGCCTCCAAATTAGTTTGTGCTCAAAAATAGATACGAAAATGAACACGCAGCTCCAAAAATCGTATATAAGCCCAGTGGTGAGCGGTTCAAGGCCTTTGCCAGAAGCCAGGATTATCCACAGCAACCCTACCAACAAATTTGAAAAGTGTTCCGGCCATAGAAGATAGGTATAGCTAGGCTGTGAATAACTTTGCTCACTCCAAGTAGACTAGAGTTGAGACTCATATCTCCCGGTCCCACATTCGTCGTCGGACTGACTAGCTTGCCATGAGCATTTATTTCAATTGCCAATCAAATCCGCTACACGATGAGTGCCATCAAAGGGACCATCACGTTGTATGAAAGTGCCGGTGGCAGAGACAAGACAGAATTCGTAAACTAGTGTTTTGATCGCAAGAGGCAAGTGAGGAATACGAGTGGCTTGTGAGTGGATATTTGCTGATTCGAATCCTTGGTTGTGAGATGAAGTGGGAGCGATATCTGGGCGACAGGGTGAAGCCAAAGAAGCCGCAGGCTCTCTTAGGGAAATCATTTGACGATCGTTTTCACACGTGTCGCTATACTAGCTTCAACACCGAGATTTTTTCAACAGCTAATAGCCAGGAGGTATTCTACCTGGGCACCTGTAATCTACACATGGCCCTGTCCTCCGATAATTTTGACTCGGGCAGGAGGGGGTGGGGCCTTGCGATCGGCAAACAGAGGCGTCTGAGATTTCTGAAACCCGTCGAGCCCGTGTAACGATGCTGCCCTGAATTATCCAAGTCTCTATTCAGTGCAAGTTCTGGTGACGCTACAACATAGAGCAGTTGACCTTGACTTGACTTTGCAGCAGATTTGGATTCGCCGAGCCCTCGGAGCAACGCCATGTAATAAATAAAATTCAATGAGAGCCCCGGAGCTACCCTGGAGCCTACCGGGAAGATCCTCCTACGAGCGCCTAGAATCACTCTCGGGGGGCCCTTAGGGGTCTCGCTTAGGGGGCCCCTCATTCCACCCTCGCATAGCCTCCACGAACGGGATTCGTTCCGCGGGGTTTGCTTATCGATATCGTAAGGCTGAGCAGGTGCCGGACATTTTTCCCAGTTCAATGAGTGACTCTTCTTCGAATACTTACCACAGAATCAGCTTTCGAAATACAAAACCCTGTGCAAGATGGACTATATAAATAAACCCAACTTCCCAAAGAAGAAATGTGGAGTTCTTGGCGCAACAGGAGCTGTGGGTCAGCGATTCATCTTGCTTCTACACCAGCACCCTCATTTTGAGCTTCATGCCATTGGGGCTTCATCGCGATCAGCCGGGAGGAAATACAAAGACGCAGCACTGTGGAGACAGAGCCTAGCTCTGCCAAAGGTCTTCCAGGAGCTCAGTGTGCAGAAATGCGAACCAGAAGCATTTCGGGATTGCGATTTTATCTTTTCGGGACTTGGTAGCGATGAAGCACAGGAGATTGGTACACAAACTTTCCCAGGGGACATGTGGTCGTTCTGAGGCTGACAATGTTTTCTAGAAATGGCTTTTCTTAAGGCAAACCTCAAAGTCTTCTCCAACGCCAAGAATTATAGACAAGACCCTATTGTCCCTCTCGTCGTACCAACGGTAAACCTTTCCCACTTCGATGTCATTCCTCATCAGCAAAAGCACTATAACCTCGACAAAGGCTTCCTTGTCTGCAATTCGAATTGCGCTGTCATCGGGCTCGTTATCCCCTTCGCTGCCCTCGAATCTGCCCTGGGCCCCATCAACACTGTCAGCGTCGTCACCTCACAGGCACTAAGTGGGGCAGGGTATCCAGGAGTCAGCGCCATGGATATCAAGGATAGCGTTATCCCATACATTAGCGGAGAAGAAGAAAAGGTGGAGCCAGAGGCACGAAAGATATTGGGAAGTGTGAATAAAGAGAATATGGCTTTCATAGAGCGTTCAGATATGAGGATATCCGCTACGTGTACGAGGGTAGATGTCACGGATGGTCATATGGCTTTTGTTTCATTGAATTTCGCGAGGAGGCCACCGCCTTCGGTCGAACAGGTTAAGCGGGCTATGAGCGATTACGTGTCGGAGGCACAGAAGCTGGGCTGTCCGTCAGCGCCAGAGAAAGCAATTACAGTCATGGAGCAGCCAGATCGGCCTCAACCACGATTGGATCGCGATGCAGATAGGGGCTACTCTGTCAGCGTTGGCAGAATAAGAGCAGACCCGTCTGGTATTTTCGACATTCAATTTGCCGCGTTATCTCATAATAGTAAGTCCATCTCCCCGGTTCCACAATTAGCTGGATCTGACAAGGGATTTCAGCAATCATTGGCGCAGCTGGCTCATCGATATTAAATGCAGAGGCAGCAGTCCTCAAGGGTTTGGCGTAAACGTAGGCAACATATTACAGTAAATCTGCTGCAGTGGCGGGCATCAGATATACCCAATGACGACCTAATGACATTCCATATGTCAAGCTTTGACCCCTTGAGTCCCCTTTCCTCCCAAAGCCGGGTCTATGATCATGAGTAAACCGAACAGCGAATACGTCCATAGCAAAAGCTCATACCGTAAAAAAAGGTTGAAAAACCAGCGAGTCACCAACATTGAAGAAGGCAATCTGCATCTCGATTGAGCCTTCGTGCAAAGCTCAGAGGGCAATTTTTGGCGTCTGGCTTGGACTGTTTAGGAATGGCTCGTGGGCTGGGCCGCATGACGGACCTGCGAACCTGAAACTAAAGTAGAGAGACTCTCCTGACTGAAGATTGGAAAGTCCATCTCAGACAATGCTCCTCAATCGCTTTTGTACAGTGTTACATGTATAGCGGTTTCTGTCGCGAAGTGCTTGACCTCGCAATGCTAGCTCTTCTTTACATTCAATTCAGATTTCAAGAACAATAGTAAGCAACACTGAAACGCAGCTAAGAGGCCCCTCCTTTCCTCGAAAACGCATTGCTCCTTCGCGCTGCTTTCGTACGACCTGCACTGTAGAGAGCGAACAATCACTCCTCGAAGCTATTTCCATACGTTTCACCGGCGCGACATTCACCTCACCTCAACGCTAATGTACATTCGGCGTCCGTCAACTCATATACACCAAGATCTTGCAAACATGACCAGCCGGTGAACATAGTATACATCCCTGGAAGCCAGAGGACGTACCTTTCCTATCTATCCTCACCGAAAATGCATCGCACCTCCCGGCCAGAGGGTCTTGAATTCCCCACGCCGCAGTTCCAACGGAGTCCAAGCATTTCCAGCGATCGTGATCGCACACCTTCGATATCCGGCGCATCTTCTCTATTGTCCCCACCTCCTGTCAGACCCGAGCCGGCGTACATCGCTGCATCGGCAGCGTCACAGATTGTAAACAGTGACCTTGCGGACCGAGATGAGACCTTCGACAGTGGGGGGATACGATCCGAGTCAGACGCTGCGGTGGTCTCACCTGCTTCGCTCATTCTCCTCAATGCCTTCCTCGATCAGCTCTTGTTTAGTTTCCTCGCGAGCTCGCACTCCACTTCCATCGCTGCCCTACGACCTGCAATACTGGAGATCCTGAAGCCGAGATTGGGAAAGGAGGCAATTGATGGCGCGGACGAAGAACTTGAAGGATATCTCGCAGGGGGCGACGCTGAAGAGCTTCTCGCATTTCACTGTGGTCAGGATTTCCAAGGAGAATACAATCTCAACTTGGTATGGAGAAGAACACGACTGCGATGCATGGTCTACACCCGTCTCGGAGACATGGAGGAGGAGGACGAGGAATTGTATCTAGAGCAAGAGCTAGAGAAGAATGGGAACGAAGGCCGACCACGCCTGACTCGGGACCTGGGAGAGATCTCACCAGCTGCGGCCATATTCTTGACTTCCATTGTTGAATTTATTGGAGAGCATGCACTGTTGGTGGCCGCTGAAGCGGTGTACAATCGTTTCCGAAGCAGAAAGCCCACCTCTGACCGTTCTCGGCCTACCGTCGAAGAGGTTGACATGGAAAAGATAGCTTTTAATACCACGCTTGGCCGCCTGTGGCGCTCATGGAAGAAGCGAGTCAGGACTTCAACTCTCTCGAGCCCGAGGCCGATGTCGCGCGAGCTGCAGCGCCATAAATCGAGCTCGTGGTCTGAGGGTGACTCCAGCAGGAAGAACAGTATTAGCGAAGACAGTTACTTTCATCCTGCGCGGAGGCCTTCAGTGGCCGAGATCTTACACGAGGATCGTGAAACGCCTCCGGGCCCTGCTCCGGAAGAGATCGCGTTGCCCGGAGAGCCGGATTTTGATGACCTTTCTACCACCGATATGAATGAAGTTGGCGCCGATGAGGTTGCACAGGCAAAGCGAGATCGGCCCCACAGCGTGATCGAATACCCGAGGCAACGATCCGAGTCCAGTATGCAGACTCCCACTCAAAGCTTGACTCCAATGCTCTCCAGTACGTATCGCACAGGCGAAGAGAGACCAGCGCCTAAACACATGCGCTCTTCGTCTCTACCAGCGAAACAGACTCCATATGTATCTCCCATGCACGAGGCCTCCGCTACCCCTAGTGAAGGTCCTGATCCTTTCGTGCATGAGGATGACCGCGCGAATGCGGAGAAGGGAATGCCGAGGCTGACCGACGACTCGAAAAAAGTTCCAGGAGTTGCAAGTGGTGATCATGTGGTGTCGACAATGTACGATGGTGCTATCGGTAAAGATGATGAGGTGCTGAAAAAGGGAATGGCTGAACGGACCAATGGTGGCATCAATAAATATACAGAATCCTCAAACACTTACGAATACGACGACGTTATAACCCCTCAGGCCTTGCAGTCGACCAAAACAAATGAGACCGCTCCATCTGAGGTTCCAGGATCAAGAGCAAGCACTGTGTCAATCGACTATAGCTTTCATGTTGGTGAACAGTACCCTGTTACTCCTGCTGTAGTTTCGACCAATTATCTAGCTAGCAGGGAGATCGTCAACGAAGACGAAGAAGGCGAATTTCAAGGCCAAGCGGACTCGTTGGAACAGATTGTTGGCGAACCGGAGACCAGTCGTCAGCATATCGGCAATTTGACTAATATGGCCACGCTGCAAGAACAGCAGCTTCGTACGTACGACGATAGTGGCAAAGCCGTCAAGCGGGACATCCCCGTGCTCTACGAGGCACCATCTAATGAGGACGTCATTTACAATCCAGATGCTTCTGTACGTTCAAGCGCAGTACATGAGGAGGAGGAAGTTGCCACTCCTACGCGCATAGACCATGTTCGCACGAGTTCTCAGCAGGGCGTTCCTCCGCTTACAACATTGCGTGAATTAATGGACGCTGCTCGTGACACTTCTGACGAAGGTTCCTCCATTGCTCCAAGCTACGGAACGCCAAAGTCTGAGATCTTCGTTCCAGCTCACCCTTTTCAAGGCTCTGACAGCCAAAGAATTCCGTCTTATACTTCCTCGAATTTCAACAACACCCAGTCCTCGGCATCTGCGAGCAAGCTTGTCGATCTGCACACTCAGCCATCAACTGTCAATATTGGTACAGAGAGGGCTGCAGTCCAACGCATATCGCCTTCTACCTCCAGCCCTCTTACACCGACGGGAAGAAATTCCACGAGCAACCGCGATGGACGGCCAGCTACATCCGGCTCTACGGGATCACAGGCCTCATCCAAGATCAAAGGCATAATTGATCGGGAATCTGGTGACATGATCCGACAGCCGTTGCATCATCGTACTTCTTCTGCGGACAGTGGGAGCAACGGCCAGCTAAGAACCCCCAAGTCGGCTGACAAGGAAATGGATTTCGAGGAGCTAATCAAGAGCGATGAGACGGTCAAGTACACACTTACACCACAGAACATGCGCGAGATGGAGGTATTTGATTATCTGGAACCTTGTGCCACTCTTCATTTGCTAATAGTCTCTAGACGCCCGATTCTCCAAGATGGCAGACACATGCGCGCTCTGACACTGTGGGCTCTGGCCAGGACCGACCTTCCTCAGCTGGGCGCTTGGCCAAGCTCAAAGGCCTTAATGGCTTGCGTTCTAATCCTACCAGCAACACTAGCCCTACTGCAATGACCCAGCGGCCACCATCCTTTGATACCCCTAGAAGCCAGCCCAAGGAGCTACCAAGGTCACCCGGCGTTGTGCGTACTCCTGGTAACGCAAGTCCGCGTGAGCCAATGAATCGAGACGACTCTCTACGAGATTTTGCAGACTTCATTCGGTCCACCGGGCCGGAATCTGCGCCAAGTTTTATGCGCAGATCATTAGTCTCAAACTCTACGAAGCAATCACGGCCAAGTAACTCTACTTCGCCAAAGCCGCCTCCAAAGAAAATCACAAAGTCAAGCCCTGTGACTACCCCCAAAGGTTCCATAAGCGGTCCCCCAAAACCAGAGGCAGCTCTGCCTAACAGGACTCCTTCAAAATTGCAGGCTCGTGAAGCCACAGTCACAAACAGCAACGCAACCGCGGACCTTGCAGACTTCCTTCGTTCAGGTCCAGCAGGCGCAGAAGTAGCTCGTCCTCCGCAAGTCCAAAGACCTGGAGCTGAGATGCGGCCTACTGGGGCCCCGAACGGCGTTCCCGATGGCAGACTCAGAGACGCTGTCAATTCCGGCAGCTCGGTAGCGAGCACACAAGAGAGCTTCGCCCCATCGAAGATGACCCAATCATCTACCAATTCTAGAACGGGTCTTCTTGATAATACAAATCGAGCTCCACCCATTGCGCCGGCACCTGTCAGGAACAATGTACGACAGCCCGTACAGAACGATGACGCTCCAGGCCGAGCACGCACTCAGCGCCGCGTCAGAGACCCTTACGCCCTCGATTCCGACAGCGAAGACGACGGCTACGGCACCGCTCAACCCCCAGAACGTGAAGAAGAGTCACTCTCTGATTTCTTGCGTAACTACAACCCACCACCAACAACAAACAATACGCGCAACATCCCCGCTGTCCAAACGACTGCCCCTCAGCCAAAGAAGCAGAAGACTACCATTCGCGAGCGTATGGCCCGCAACATAGCCGTGATCCCAGACTACCGCCCCTTGCCACCCAAAGCTCCGAAAAAGAACCCCTCGAAATCCCCACCGCAATCAAATGAAAGGCGCACTCCTACCACGCGCACGAACTCAGCTGGCTATCAACCACCAAATCAAAACAATGTCAATTGCGGCCGCCCAGCCAATGTAGCACCTCAAATCCCCCCAATCAACCCCCGTGCAGCCTCGCCTCACCTCGTCACTCAGAACGGTACGAAGATGGACACGTACAGACCAACGCAGCCAACATACGCCAAGCATGTTGATCGTCGACCTCGAAAGCAATTGCAAGCGAGGGAAGAGCACGGATCGCTCAGTGGGCCACCGGCTGTGGTTGGCATGGGCGATTTGGCGGATTTCTTAAGGGAGACGGAACCGCCACCTACTAGTGGGCCCACTGGTGGAGGGAGACCGATGAGTCCGATGAAGGAGAAGGAGGAGAGTACTTTTGGACGGATGTTCTCCAGGAGGAAGAAGGAGGTTCGATGATTTTAGTATGATTATTTGTGATGAGATGTGATGAATTTTGACGAGGGGGTTTCATGTTCATGATATCTGGTGACGCGTATTTCAAGAACAAAGAAGCTTTAATGCGGATTTTGGAGGATATGTCATGAGTATCTTTATTCCCCCTTTGCAGGTGACGTTGGAAGCTCTTTCTTGGTTCTGGTGATCCATTCGAACTTTATGAACATATAGCATCTTGGTACTCGACGTATCTACTTCATACGAGGGATCTTGATATAGAAAAAGAGAGTTAGAGGGGAGGTAGATAGTTTTTATGTTTTCAGTATGTATTTATGAATCTATTTCAAAAGCAGGCATCTTGCATGCGACCAAGTTGTTGGGTGCGGACATCGTCATGTCCTTGCAGCAGAGTCTCGACTTCGGAAGATCGCATGGGGGTGCATTCCAGAGAGACTCATGAGATGGTAGCCATCAAGCTTTTCAAAAGAGCACACCGTCAAAGACACCTCTATTCTGCGACGTAGACCCCATACCATGATGCGCACGTATGCCCTCCAATTTGGATTCCTTGGCTTTAGCATCGCCATCAAGACATTTTCCTTTGACTCCATCCGGAGTGAAGGCCTTCTGGCAAGATCCGCAAATTACGACTTTTTCCAACCATTCTTGCGCAATATCGGCCGCGAACTGTGGGATGCTCGCCACGGCTTCCTTAAACAGGGTATTAGCCTGGACGTCTTTGAGGATATCGTGTCGATGCAGCCTAGCGTAATTAATGACAACAGCTTGAAGACCCTTGTTGTGGTCCGGAGTCGTGATGTACACATATGGGATACTCTCGACAAAGGCTGCGATGCTGTGTTTCTTGACTTCATACTCGTACTTGGATTTGGATAGCTCGGCGAGAGGAGCGATTTCGTACATGTCAGCTAGGCGGTACATGTCTGTGTGGAAGCGGAGAAGGGAGATTAGGTCTTCTGCTTCGTTCCCGGTGTCAGGGTTGGAATAGTCGGATTTGTATAGGAACTCAATCATTCGCTCGATAAGGGCCGGTGAGTCGTGTTCAACGGCAATTTCTCCACTCAAGGATTCCTGGGGTTGAGTGTAAGCGATTCATTATCCATCAGCTTTTAGAAAATTTGGCTTACCTTCATGCCAGACATGAGGTACTTCTCGAGTACTGATGACTGTGAACATAACACAATCTTGTGTGCCATGATCACGTTGCCGTTGCTGCAGACGACCTTGAGATCGGCGAATTCATCGTTCTTGAAAAATCTGTAGTCAAGTGTTGGTGATAATCGAAGTAAGAGGTAGGGGTAGGGAAGCTCACTTTGCGTAAAGGCTCACTGACGTTGGCTGCTTTTCCGTCATTTCGCCCTTCCCTACAGTCGAAGCAAATCCTGGTACTCCAGATCCTGGTGAAGGCTGCGCAAGACCTCGGTTAACCGCAATTGAGGGGGACACATCTGCTCTGGTGGGAAATGAATGGGGATCTGGAAAGTTGTGGGTGGAGTAAAAGAATCCAGCCATATGTGAGGCTTGGCCTTCGGCAAAGTCAGCATATCCTCCAGACTATCAAGGTATGGAGGATGCCCACCTGATCGTGGCAGCGTCACAGGGTGTTTGGAGATGTTGCTGTGGTAGGGAGGTCTCGAGAACACAGGCTGACTGGATGGCGATACGAATATGTAATGATGATGGCAATGGATGGCGCATACTGCCCTTTTGTATTGTTCATCATACCCGAGGTGTTACAGTAATGGCGTAACACTAGAGTGAATCACCTCCTATGAAAGGTACAGTGCACCAGACGAGTTATCAAAACATGGACTATAGAGCGCTGAAATAGCCCGAAAGATAAGTAGGTAGATAAGTGAAGACTTGATCTGCAAGACACTATGTTTAGTCGATACAGGGTAGCTTATCTCTATAGGCTTGACCTCCAAACATGTGCCACATCTGACTCCGCTGGCAGCCTACGACTGTCACCTATCCTGACTCCAGCCCGCCACCGCTTAAGAGTAGACGATAGAAAGGGCTAGCGCGAAGCATATCGAATTTTCTTGGAGGGTGCTACACGCCGTCAACAGGGGGTGAAGATTTCAAAACTATCAGATGAAGTCTTTAATCAGAAGATTGATATCAAAACTTATGGCGCTTTCCATTGGTTGCTAATTGCGCAACATGTTCAGAATGTTGCATGCTGACTAGACTCTATGATACCATTCGCTCTTGCAAGTCTGGTAGCGTCCTTTACCATCACATGAAACCAGCGGGGATCCCACGATGTACCTCTGTGTGCGTATGTCGACAATGATGACTTGGTTTCGCGGACGGCTGCGACGACGGGCGTGGGTTCATGGTGAACCAGTCTTGCATGATTTCGTGGAAGAAATCAGGCGTGGTGAGACATATGGATTCGAAATGGGCTCGAGTCTCTGCGTTCCTGGCGAAGACTTGCCGGTACTCTTTCGCAAGGCTGGTAGCAATGGATCGAAGGTCGTGGAGATGGTCTGGTGTCTTGTGGTAGATGTACGCAATGCTTTCCAGAAAGAAGCCAGGGTGGTCAATACATGTCTTTGCGATCGCCTGAGAGTATTTTTGCTTCGCTAATTCGGCGAGAGCTTCGATTTGGAAGTATTCTGCGGTGGTGTACATGTCCACATGCAAGCTGATGAACGTGGCGTATTTGTTCTCCTCATCTTTCGCCTTGAAATGGGCGTAGTCGCCTTTGTACATGAATTCGGTCATGCGTTCGATAAGATGAGGTTCCTCATTTTGCAGTGGGACCTCGTTGGTGGTGGACTCCACGAAACGACCGTTGAGCATTGCCTCAATCGTTTTCGATTGAGAACAAATGACGATCTTGTGAGCTGGAATCTGACTGTCGCGCAACAGCATCTTGACATCGGCATTTTTGTCACTCTTGTAGAACCTGTACATAGATTGTCAACAACATAGGCAACATACCCCATTTTCGTGAGCTACCTACTGTTCCAAGAAAGCCCACGCAGTTGTGTTTTCTTTGGACTTCATCTCCTCTGTTGCCTTTCGCTTCCAAATCGGGTCCGTAGATGACCCAAGGAAGGATATGTTTGGTTCATAAGAGATTGGATGCACGTTAGGTGATTGGCTAGGGGTGTATGTTGCAGTAACAACATCTGGGAATGAGAGATCTGACAAGGACTCAGTGGGATTCATACTTGTAGGTGGTATCGTCGAAGGCTCTAAAGGACTTGCTCATGACATAGTACTCGAGATAGTAAAGTTAGTGGATAGTTCTGGCAACTTTGTCCAATGCGGTGAAGATAAAAAGAGAGAGGCTCTCGAAGGAATCGTGTGTCCTTTTACCTTGCATCATGCCAAGGGAAACGAGGTGATACAGACGAAATACCACGAAGAGCGAGCAAATGCTGCAGCTTGAAGCCTAGAACATCCCTCAACTTCGTTGCGTAATGGTGGCATGCTTTTGGCTTTGGTAGGAACAGGAGTCCAATACGACTTTGCCCCTCCCTGATGCAACTCCAGGCAAATGTTGTGTAACCACACCAGATGGAGTATCAAACGTCCGTGGTCAAGTGGATGTAGTCCAAAACACAGCTTAGACCACTCGTGCTACATCCTGTGCTACACGTGATGTAGGATCGGAACTAGTAAGGACTAATGGTGTAGAGCAACAGCCTACTTTGGCCTTGCAGTCACCATCAATTTGAGATCAGTGACCTCGATGGTATTTGACCAGCTATTCTTGTTGTATCGCTGTATCATACATGAAGGATCGTAGTGGTAAAGAAATGGGTCACAAGTCAGGCACAGAGAGGGCAATTGAAGCCCGATTCCTTAGACCACGGGCGAAGGTGGCCAATCGTCGGTCGAAGGAATGATGATACCTTTGGTACTAGAATAGATTTGTTCGAGGTGGTTTTGAGACACTCTGAGTGGCGCCGCTACCGCTTAACGAAGTGGGCGAGCATGTTCTGTAGGATACTCAGGGTAACTACCCGGGATCGTTCAGCATCGACCTAAAAATAATTGTGCCTCCGCATCCAAAGTCGCGCGTTCGATCAGAGTCAGAATGCAAAACTTGTCCAATTTTTGGTTCTGTGCATGCGAAAGGAACCGCTTCAGCACCCTGCGACACCGGATGATCACTAGTTCAATAGTAAGCAAACCATCGACTGTTGTATTCTGTGGGCTAGTATTGCCATATCTCGTGGCAAAACACGGCTTGCTTCACTTCTTATCCGACACCACCGTTGGGTAAGCACCCGGCTTTTCCAGTTCCGCATTCTCAACTTCAAGAGCCCCTCTACGACTCAATCTTTGTCCTCTTCCGGTAAAACACCCTTTTCAGTGACCTTAAAAGAGAAGCAACCCTCCCTCTCAAGATTCCTTACACCCTCGCGGACCTCTTCGGTCCAATGCTCGCTCTCCCACCAATTAGCCCAGCCTGAGAAAGCACTCCTTTCCACGGCTTCCCACCTCTGCCCTGCCTGCTTTGCAGCCTCCTCAACACTCATGCCAGGGCCAAATTTTTTGACTCTGTCTTTCTCTACGACCACCTTCAGAGTGCAGAAACTGTTCCATACAGACGGTAGATGAGGCCGAAGAGCTCGATGCCCCGCCGCGGTCGTGGCGGTAGATAGGCTCCAATTCGTGGCTACAACAGTACAAGAAAATTGGTGCTGGATGTGGCGTAATGAGGAGACAAGAGCGCGGTAGCGTTGGAGCAGGAGGCTGTTGTTTCCTTTCTCGGCGTTGTTGGTAGTGTAAGGACCGCCTTCTTCGTCAGCGTCCAGACGATCTTGCCAGAGAAAGGCGCTGAGGTCATTTATGGAGAGCAGACCAACAGGCCGATTCGAAGAGAAATGGGCGGGAAGCTGTCTGAGCAGATAGGAGGTTAGGGTAGACAGAGTAGCAAGGAGAGAGGGAGTAGAGTGTGGACGGAAGACATGTAAATGTGTTAGGGAGTCTGAGATCAGAGATGAGATCTCATCTTCTGGCAGTGCTGATGGGGTAGAGCAACTTGAGACAAGTTCTCGCATAATATGATGCAAGCGAAGAATGGAGAATTTACTAGAGAGATCCAAGAGCACGACAGCATAGCCTTTCCCACCCAACGGGATGTCATTATACTGCTGCGGCAATAGAGACATCGACACCAAGTAGCAAAGCATTTGGGTCTTGCCTGAGCATGCCGTAGCGCCAGTGATCTCTATGATTGGCAACGGCTTCTCCCTCGTCGAATGGAAATTTTGATGCTCCGTAGACCATTCACCAAATTGCGTGTGATATTGTTGCTGCTGCCGTGTCTGGGGAGGATTTTGAAAGACGTCGAGGAGCCTATCGAGAGATGGAAAGCCCAGCTGGGACGTAGGAGGTACCTCGAGCCCTCTAAGAGTGCGTAGAAGCTGTAGAAGGGGGTCAGCATCATGCCTAGTAGAGAAGCCGTTAGGCACCCTGACGCACCTCATCCAAGCCTTCCTCCTTCACCTCACCAAGCAGATCTGCTCCTAGTTTTTCTGCACTCATGACGCCCTAAATCCGGTAGTCAAAAGGGTGAATAGGTCAACCCCCGGTGTCCTCGCTCACTGCCGTCTTTCTAATGTCCTTTAAGCATCACAGAGAACTGTCATGGCTCCGCCAGTCGAAGCATTCCCGGTGTCAGAGCTCGCGTGGCGAATGAATACCTTGCCCAATGGGAAGCGGCGGAAGGGAGGAGATATCGATCTCAACAAGTGTGAATTGCTGGAGTTGGTGCAGTACTCGTGCCATCTTAAGAAGGCAAATGGGTTCGGTCAAGATGTCATTCAATGCGCGCCGGTGGTGAAGCTTTTCAGGAAGTAAGCATCTCGGTCTCGGCTCGTGTCTTTGAGATTGGTTGAATACTTATTGCTACTACCCCAGATGTGCTGGTGATCTTATGGTGGAGAGTACAGCTCTAGAGGGCGAGATATGATGTTGGTTATTGCAGAGACAGGGGGCATTGAAAGCTGCAGTAGATGTACGATTACAGGCTTCTACCACCAGACTTCACGAGTATCGCATGTAGAATCTTATGTTCAAATTCACAATGCTCGAATGACGTTGCGCATACGGGTATCATATATCTCCTCTCGTTCCTTTTGACCATCAAACGCCGCGCAATGCTCCTCCACAAGTGGCTGCCTTAGATATTACCATTCGTCCCTCTTTTCTGCAGAGCTGGCTTCCTCCAGTACCTCTTCTCTGAGTTGACTGCTGAATTGAGCCGTCCGTTCCCAAAGGACGTGCCAGTCAACTCTCCTTCTTTCTGCTTCTCCTTTTCGAACGACCCGTATCCGCTGTCAGTGTCAATGCTATCCTGCGCACCTGCCGTCACAGCTTGCATCGTCTCCATGAACACCTGGTCCCTCCTTGCACGCATACTCTTCACTGCCTGCCCTTTCTGTGATTCATGGGCTGGTCGATTAGATGCAGCGCTCACAAGCCTCCGTAGGGCTTCCTCCCCCAGTCTACCTTCTTCTGTAGCCCGCTCTCGGACCTTTCTCGGATCTTGCTCCCGCTCTGGGAATTCTGCCGTAGCTTTGTATGTGTGTTTGCTCGGGTAATCGGGGAAGTGCTTGGGTATGTTTGATTTAGCTCGTTCATTTGTTGCGCCATATAATATTGGTCCCAGAAAGCGTAGGTGTTGTTGCTCGTTGTCTTGGACAGCTTCTGATTGGAGAGGAAATTGTGAAAGTGAGGGAGGAACTGGTGGGTCGAGATGTGGTATGAGTGAACGCAGACTGAGCTGGTGAGTATTCAGAGCTTGGAGGAAGTCCTGAGGTATAGGCCCTGTGCGACGGCTGGAGAGCATAGATTGGCGCACATCCGCTAGATAGTGGGCCATGTCTGGCACTGTCAGCATACTGCTACGCAAGGAGCGCAGCAGAGTGGCTTTCTCATACATTCTTCAACGTCACTGCGAAAGGCGTCGATGGCCTCTGGAGCTGCCGCTTCAAAGCCTACAGCTTGTAGCGCAACGCCGATCGAACGGGTGAGCATGGACTGTTGGGATTCTTCGTCCTGCCATAATCCTTCTCGTCGCTGTGATCTCTGAGGATCCCATAAGGCCTTATGATGGCGTATGGATCCGCGGTTCAATTTCTTTGTAGCTGGCGTGTTGAACTCTGCAACTGTGGAGGTGCGCTTCAAGGGATTCTCGTATTGCACTGCCATCGTTGCTGGCATGGCATGAGTAGCGGTGAGTGACTGAGTGATTGCCATCGACTGAGCTGCGCAACAGTGAGTCGAGGGTGAGTCGGTGGTAGGGAGATGTTGTGGTTGGCGGAGGAGGCTTGGAGGGTGGTGGCTCGGGTGGGTTCATGAAAGCATTGCGGCTCCGCAACTCATGACAAGAGGCGCTTAGCTAGCGTGGCTGACTAATCACGATACAATTGTGACTCCTCATTCCGGTTCCTATTGAACATACAATTTACTATAGAACACCGAATCTCTGCAACTCACAATCACCATGTCTACACATCGGAAATCAGTCGCTTTTAGTGAGGGTACCACAGTCGTCGATGGCAATGGTGAAGTAACCGAAGTGAATGGAACCTCAGACAAGACATCAGCAGAGTCACACACAGCAAGTGAGTTCGCCTCTTTGTTACCACTATATTCAGTATACTCACAGTCAGAAGTCTCACCAGAGTCAAAGCCAGATGCAGCAGTCGATGAAGTCAGCGAACTCTTCAAAGGCTTAGGCAAGAAAAAGAAGTCATCTAAGAAGCCCAAAGATGAGGCGGCAGATGGAGGTGATGAGCCAGCACCAGCCGCAGACGGCGAATTCGACCCGACAGCACTAAAGAAGAAAAAGAAGAAGAAGGTCGCCAAGCCTGCAGAGGCAGATGATTTCGAGGCAAAGTTGGCCGAAGCTGGCGTGAACGAGAACGGCGAGGCAACTGGCGAGGCGCAAGCAGAACCAGAAGAGGATACAGTAGAGGGTGACATGGTCACTGGTACTGGAATTTGGGCCCACGACGAAGTAAAGCCCATCAAATATGACAAACTCCTGGAACGTTTCTTCGCCCATCTCCACAGCGCACACCCAGACCTGCTATCAAGCGGCTCAAAATCCTATGTCATCCCACCACCACAGTGTCTACGTGAAGGAAACAAGAAGACTATTTTTGCGAATATCCCGGACATCTGCAAGAGGATGAAGAGAAGCGAGGAGCATGTCATGCAGTTCATCTTTGCAGAATTGGGAACGAGCGGCAGTGTGGACGGGTCGAGGAGATTGGTCATCAAAGGAAGATTCCAGCAGAAACAGATTGAGAACGTGCTAAGGAGATATATTGGTGAGTTTGTTCCTGCTACAGCGACTGGCAGAGCGACGTTAACCTTCTTGCAGGCGAATACGTGACTTGCAAAACCTGCCGATCGCCAGACACAGAGCTCAGCAAAGGAGAGAATCGTCTCTACTTCGTTACGTGCAACTCATGCGGCAGCCGGAGGAGTGTCACAGCTATCAAGACAGGTTACTCAGCACAAGTTGGCAAGAGAAAGAGACAGCAGACTTGAGTGGGCCGTCTTATGATTGTTTGCTGGTCGTCAAGCATCTTGCGTAGGGCCTAATCAGATCCAGCCGTCTGCTTAGCACAATTGAAGAACCTTCTGTATCAAAAGACTACAAACGAAATTGAGTAATTACTTGTCATCCTATTCTCCCAGCAGCTGGAGTCACCCGCGTGGTTTTTGTTCAACCTTACAATGCATGCTTCAGAGCCTCTCAAGGGCTTGTCGCTCTCTAGCTACTTCTTCACATTACTCGAAGCAGCGTCCCTTAGCATGAATACTTCCTAAAAGGACTGGGGCCAAAATATATCTCGGTGTAGTGCTGCGAAGGTCTCGCGTGTTTCCTACAAATTTGCAAGCTCTGCCAAAGCCTTATTGAGCAATTCCTATCGAGCTTCGCCCGGTTTCTGCTGGCTTCATCGACTACCTTCTCCCAGCTTTCGATCATTCTCCAGCGACTCCTCCCCAGCACTGGCCGCATATTCCTCCAACTTTGCCCTCATCCTCTCATCATCCGCAGCCAGTATCCTCGCAGCACTCAACGCAGCATTCGTCGAATTATTAATCCCAACAGTAGCAACAGGAACACCCCTTGGCATATTCGTCATACTCAATAGACTATCCATGCCATCGCCAACCGTCGGCTTGATAGGCAAACCAATAACTATGACCTTCTTTGAGAAAGCAGCGATCATGCCTGGGAGATGGGCAGCGCCGCCGGCTGCCGCTATGATGACTTTGATACCTCGAGACGCTGCTGTCTTGGCGTATTCTGCCATGGCATCTGGCGTGCGGTGGGCGGATTTGATACCTTTTTCGTAGGGGATGTTGAAATCGTTGAGGATTTTGTAGCAGGCTTCTAGATGTGGTTGGTCGGATATCGAGCCTGTGATGATGCCGACAACGGGTTGAGGCTTGGGTTTTGGCTTAGCGTTGCTGTCCCTTCCATCCTCATCGGATCGTCCAGCCCGGATCTCATTTGCAAGCCTAATGAGAGGGTCGATCATAAGTTCTGCCTCTTCCATGGTATCACCAAGTACAGTCAAGTGGCCCATTTTCCTCCCTTTTGTCGCGTCTCCCTTTCCATAGAGGTGTACCTTGGCGCCAATGGCATCTGCGGCATCTGCGAGCTGCAGGAACGACTTTGTGTCTGATCCACCGAGAATGTTGAGCATGATTGCGGGCTTGACTAACTCGAGCCCCTTCGGAGCTATAGGTCGGCCTAGAATTGCAAGTAAATGAGAGTCGTATTGAGATATTCGACAGGCCTCTATTGTGTAATGACCGCTGTTATGTGGCCGAGGGGCAATCTCATTCACCCAAATATTCTTGTTTTCAAGAAGAAACATCTCGACGCCAAAAATTCCTTTGCCTCTAAAACTCGCAACTGCCTTTCTCGCTACCTCTTGCGCGTAGTCATTCGTCTCCTTTGAGAGGTCACGAGGGGGTGCGTAGACGAGCTTGCAAATACTGTCTTCATGCACCGTCTCGACAGTGGGATACGACAATGTGCAAGATGACCATTTCGAAGGATCTGCTTCGTCTGTCGTTCTGACAACCATAACGGCAAGCTCTTTCACGAAAAATACCCACGCCTCAGCATAAAGGGGCCGATCTTTCAACGCTTCCAACGCAGGTTTGAAGTCTCGAGTCGATCGAACGGGGTAATTACCACGCCCATCGTACGCTCCTTTACGGGCTTTAAGCATAAAAGGGAACCCTAAAGTGTCTGCAGCGTTCTGCAGGGCCTCTTCTGACGGCGTATCAACTGGTATCGACTCGGCAAGAATGATATCAGCTTTCTCCAAGGCCGTCTTTTGCAGATACTTATCCTGAATTGTGCGTATTGCTTGCCAGCTTGGGTGGATCTCCAGCTTTTTCCCTTCAGCCTGCGACTCCTTCTCCAAATCCTCAAGTACCTGCGTGTCGACATGCTCGATCTCAACGGTCAATACGTCACACTTGCTTGCAAGCTTGCGGATGGCTTTTGGATCAGAAAAGGAGCCATCCACGCCAGGATGTGCATTGACTTGTTTTGCTGGTGATCCTTCCTTGTCGAGAATAGCGACAGGAATGTTCCTGTTGTTGGCTGCTTCGACGACCATACGACCCAGCTGGCCACCACCAAGTACACCAACAGTCCGAGTATCCATGGCAGTCAACACGATTATTCTTTCACAGAAATATATCGAATGGAACCTGAATACAATTGAATAGCGCTTCAGTGAAATCTTCGAATTGTTGCTCTGATTTGTGAAGGGGAATAGAATAACCGTGCATCATATCAAGGCCTTACGGAGGAGGCAACTATCTACTTACGATACGTGCATGTTTTGAAGGGAACGACATTTGATGTTCGATGGTGAGTGTGAGTTGGAAAAAATCTAACGTCGCGAGGTCAAATTCGCTTGGCAAAACCGGGAAAAAAGAGCCTGGCGAGCACCAAATGCACACATCAGCAAATCGAAAAAGCAAGTAAATGCCATTCCTGTCTGATAAGCAAACTCGATTCAGTCCAAAAAGGGCCATACTATGGGCTCAGAAGCCTTGCGTGAGGCCTCCTGGGACTTTATTAGCCGCCAAACGGCGCCCAGGTCAGCCCTAAGCAGCCGCCAAAGACATCTCTGGACCACTCGGAAGGATGCTGCTCCTCTTCATGCAGTTGGGACGTCTACCACTGGATACCTATTTCTAGCACAGAACACAAGAATAGCTACAAGTCCATCTGCCCCTCTCTGAGCTCTTGGTTTAAGTATGTAAGAGCTTTTTTGCAGGCGTCGCGTTTCCTTTCACTTTCCTCCGTCTCGAGTCTGTCATTGAGCTCTTCATTGAGTGTCACATTGCCTACCTCGCTTCTTCAGAAGCTTTCCTGTTTCAATTGCCCTAGCTTTCCCTTTTGCCCAGGAGCTCGCCTCGAGTACATTCAGTCGCAGCCTCGAACGATTGTATCGCAGAGAAAGATGGCGACTCCTCCGCCTCCAAGCTACGGGCAAAGCAGTCCCCCACCAAATACAGGCTACTATCCTCGTTAGTCTAGAGGCCACTGGAAGCCCAATGATCTCTTGAAAGCTAACCAAAAGCAACAGCACCCCTAGGTGGACCTCAAGAAAGCCGAACTTATCCACCACCAGGCAAGGCTCCCCTCATGATTCTACTTCCTTCTGACTAACGTATAAGGAAGGCCAGTCATTCCCACCGCCCCCCGGACAAGGCTCACCAGGCTTTCCACCCCCACAAACATACCCCCCTCCTCCCTCGCAGCCCTCACCATCCCTCGCAGGCGCGTACCCACCACCACCACCCCAGCAGCAATATGCCAGCAATGGCCACAGACAATCCTTTGCTCCTCCCCCACAGCCCGTGCCTCAAATCGCCATGCCAGAGAAAAGGCCTACCCAGGAGGCATATCAAGAACCACCACCATCTGGAGGATATGTCGGTGCCGCAGTTGGCGCTGCTAGCCAGAAATTCGCGCAACTGACAAAAGCGCCGGAGAAGCCACCGTTGAATTCGAACCAGTCATCCCAGATGCCTGGTGGGGCGCCGGCACAGGGCCACTTTACAGGGGCAAGTGCCACGCAGGATGATGTTGGAACTTTCAACGGAGGGAGCTATCGTATTAGCCATCGAGACAATAATACGATCATAACGCTGCAGTTGGCCATGGGTTGTCCTTTGCACGCCAAGCCAGGTATGTTTTACCTCTAGTATTAACATACCACTCTGCTGACTCGAATTCTAGGCATCATGATTGCTATGTCCCCCACGGTCACCCTTAAAGGTGCCATTAAGTTCTCAATGAAGAAACTCATTGCTGGCGGCGAAATTGCGACATCCACATACACCGGTCCCGGCGAATTGCTGTTTGCGCCACCTTTCCTGGGTGACATTACCACCCTACGATTAACGGGTAAAGAGGCATGGAATGTAGGGAAAGATGCATTCATGGCCTGCACTCAAGGTGTTGTCAAGGACATGAAGAATCAAGGGTTCAGCAAGGCTATGTTCTCCGGTGAAGGACTGTTTGTGTATAAGATCAGCGGGATTGGCATCTTGTGGATATCGAGTTTTGGAGCCATCATCAGGAAAGACGTAAGTCTAGCCCTTTCAACCCGCTCCAGCGGAACAATCACTAATTGAAAAGTTAGCTGGTGGAAGGCGAAAAGTACATCATCGACAACGGCCATTTGGTCGCATGGAACTGTAAATACGTGATGGAGCGCGTAGCAAGTGGCGGCATCATCTCCGGTATCAGCAGTGGAGAAGGGCTAGTGTGTAAATTTTCAGGCCCAGGCACTGTGTTCATGCAGACGAGGAACCCGTCAGCGTTTGCCATGTGGATGAGCGCGCATGCTGCGGCTGCTTGAGGGTTGCTGCAATATTATCTTTACTCTTTCATTCGTTTTGTTCAATCTATCCCCACATACTGAAGCAGCTAGTAGCCTTCTGTGTAAGGCAGTATTTACGAAGATGGCAGCCGTTGCTAGAAGAACCCCCAAGCTTGGCAGAATTTGGTTGCGGGACCATTTTCGTCCAGCTAGCTATATGGTTCAATAGAGACAATCGGTCGGGGAATTTACAGAGCTTATTCAACCAATATCTCGCCTTGATGCGTGAGTTGGTCTCCCGTCACCAGTGGGCGACAAAACTCATGAGCACTCTAACCCTTTTAGGCAATAATTTCTAGGCTAGCATTTCATGGATTTTATGGTCTTAAACGCCTTTCTACCATTGACTTGACTTGATTACTTTGCCCCCATTACTACATAGTATACTACATCGCCGGGGCATAGCAGCGATCCGGCTACGCACCTCATCCAGCCCAATCTAGTCCCATACCTGGTGAGCCTAGAACTTATTGCCTAAAAGGGTTAGAGTGCTCATGAGTCTTGTCGCCCACTGGTGCCGTCTCGAAGGGAAGCTAGCCACGCTGTGAAGAAAGCCATAGCATCATAAGGCACTGATGTCACAGGAGGTCGCCACTGCTTGTTATCCACATCCACGTAGCTTTTGCTTGACTTCATATGCTTTTTCATACATTGAAGATTCTTTTCGAGCTGGTAAAGTACAAGGGCTCGCAAACATTGCCCTCAGCATTCGCGGCGCTAAGAACCCTTGGCGAGCTTGGATGATTTAGCCAAGCAGTCGGAGCACAGCCACAGAAACAAGGCGACGACGAAATTGAATCCTTCATCTCAATTCAACACTTTATCTCCTTCATCTTCTACGATACCTTCATAAGTGACGCTTATTACCTGGACTGTGCTACTGTTGGTTTGACACCATAAAGTCTGATTAAACCATAGCCATCATGCGCAACATGGAGGAGCAGAGCGCGGCGATGACCAATAGGTCGCTGCGCAACATCCGCACCGTAAGTCCATCGATCGAGCTGGCAAAAAGATGTAAGAATTGACCGAGAAGTAGGAACTTGAGTTCCTCACAGATTCCAGCGTCATCACACCTCAACAACTTTCCAACTTCCTAGCACAGCTCCCCACCCAGACCAGTCTCCACGCTCCCCTCCAAAGTCCAGCTGCAACACTGGCCCCTGCACAGACCATTCCGCTATCACCTCCCGTCAGCCAACTACACAATACATCCTTAAACGAAAAGCAGAACAGTTTCTACGCCCCCACCCCATCGCCTGCCCTCCCTCCACCAGCCTACGGCTCTCCTCAAGCACCCGCAACTCTCGCTACAGCCTCAGCTCTCTACGAATATCACCCGTCAGATGCTGGTGATCTCGCTATTCAACCCAACGATCGTGTCTGTATCACTGAGTTCATGAATGCCGACTGGGCGAAAGGACGCAACGAGCGCACCGGGATGGAAGGAATCTTCCCTCGGAGCTACGTGGCTATTGTCGATGAAAAGAAGAACAACGGACCTCCACTCCCACCTCTGCAATCAAATTATGGCAACATGCCGCTGGATGTGAGTCAGAGTAGCAGTGGTTCTACCCCCAAGCCGGAGAGCAAGCTCAATGCGAATGGGAAGAAGTTTGGCAAGAAGATGGGCAATGCTGGTAAGTCCATATTGTCTATGATGCAAGAAGAGCGCAATGCTGACTTGTAATAGCTATCTTTGGTGCTGGTGCTACGATCGGTTCGAACATTGTTAATGGGATTTTCTAAGAGGATTATTGGAACGATATCATGTCTACTGTAGGTACCAGGGACGGCGTTAGGTGTGGGGACTCTGGACATAATGGTGATGATTCAGCCTATCCATAGACTTTTACTTGTTATTGTTTCCAGGCATGTTCTGCAGCCTATTCAATCGTGATCGGGTTTCGGCCCTTTGTCGGGGTTAACGCGCTGGGCATAAGCCTGCCCCACTGCTTCCTACTGTTTGCTTCTTTAAGGGCCGTAGGGGGTTTTTCGTAAGGCTCCTAGTAGTCAATAATAAGGCACACCTTCAAACGAAAATCTTAGTAGTCTCTTTAAGTACAGAATAAGCCTAGTAGAGTACTATAGTTATAATAACTATCAACGATAATTAAATATAGAGGAGAGGTATACTAGGACGGATAATCCTATTATACTTTTAGAGAATAGAGTTTTTAATTAAACTAGATAGCCCTAACCCTATAAATTCCTAAAATTATATTCACTATTATATTTCTTTAACGAGGGAGATATATATATTATAGGATCGCTTAATCTAATTAATATAATAACTTATTTATAACGATAATTATAATTTATATTTAAAATCTCGTATTATTAGAAATATTATATAAAGAGTAGGAGATTAAAAGGATTTCTTATATAATTTATCTAACTATAATATTATTTATATATTAAGATTTTTTTTATCTATAATATTTATTACGCGGGATCTTACTAATTAAGAAATTAATAAAAATTACTAGATAAATATAAATAAATTAGGAGGTATTATAATTAAAGATATTTTTAATAAATAATCGTTTATATAAATAAAAAAGCCGGGTAAGTTTTCGATATAAGTTATTGTAAACCGATAATTATTTCTATTTAAAAGAATAATAAAAGGCTCTATTTATAATAATACTCCTAGGATATTTTCTAAATTATAATTTAGAAGTAAAATAAATATTAAATATACCTATTTATATACCGAAATCACGTTTTATAAATCTATTTAATTTATTTTTATATAATTTAAAAGATATAAAGAATTAATATTTAGAAAATAATTTAAAACCGTTATAAAGAATTTAAAATACTATAATTAATACTATATAAAAACTATAAAGAAAGTATTAACTCGATTATTCGTATCGTATAATTAAAACTAATATAGAGAGAAGAGAGTTAAAAGATTTTAATGAAATTATTTAACTTTACTATAAATATTACTAGATTTATAACCTCTAATTTATATATAATATAATTATAATATCGAGGAGATCTCTTAAGAAGATATATATAACGTATTTATAATATATATTCGGAGGATTATATAGAACTTATAGTAGTAGTAAAGATTAAGGAAAATCGAAAATATTAAAAATATATTTATTTAAATAGTATATAAATTTAAGTAAAGAAATTCTAGTAGGAGTATTATAAAGAGATTCGATAAATAGAGAATAAACGAAATATATCGAGTTTAATATTATAAAAAAATATACGTATTTTATTATAGCGTTTAGATAGTAAAGTATAATAAATAAATAAAAAATATATATAAACGGAATAATATAATTTAATAATTATATAGTATTTTATATATAGAGTTTATATAGTAAAGTATCGCTAATAGTATGAAAAGTATATAACGTAAACTTGATTTGAATATAGTCGAATTAATAGCGTAGATTACTAGTTAGAGAAGAAGCGCTATAGTTATAATATTATAAAAGTTATTAATATTATCGAAGATATCGTAAAGGAGCTAGCTCTAAATAAATAACTAGTAAGAAAAAAACTAGTAAATAACTCCTAGAGTATCGTAGATCTAAATTATAAATACCTTCGCTTAAATATAGTATAAAATAATCGTATCCTATAAATTTAAATTAGTAGTCGTTATTTACCTCGATAAGGTAAACGCTCTACTCGCTAGGTATATTTAATAATATTATAAATATCTTATTAAAAATAGCCCGCTATATAACTTTCTTTTTTTTACGTAATGATTTATTATTATTTCTTAGCCTAAAATCCGAGATTTTTATTAAATCGTAATTTAGATTAACCTTTAATTCCTTAAACTCTATTTTATCTTTATTTATAATAAATACCTCGATTTTTCCGAAGTTATTATAGAATTATAAAAGTACTTCTCTATTCGACTCTTCCTTAAATTAATTATTAAGATATAATTTTATTATAACGGTTAAATTATAAAAGAAATCTTATTTAAATTAATAGAGTAGATAGAAATATAAAATAGTATTTATATTTTTTACCTAGACTATCGTAGGCGTCCCCGAAGAGTAATATATTTAATAGTTTTTAAAGAAATATTTAAAGATAGTTTCGGTATTATAAATATCGTAGTTCGCCGATATATTATTATATAACTTATCGTTACGAATATTCACTAGTATAGATTTAGCCGCGAGGAGAGTTTTAATAAAATATTATTTATAATTAATATTTAACTTTTATAAATCTAGGATCATAGACCTATAAATATAATTTTAATACTTTTATATTTTTAATTCGAGATATTAACTCTAACTTTTTTTAAGTCTTTAATAAAGTATATATTATCTTTATTAATTTACTATTTAATATATATTATAACTAGATCTTTAAGCTAGGCGAGAGTAGGTTTAAAGAATCGAAAATATAATTATTAAATTTATAATTTAATCTTCCTCGATAGTGGTAGCTAGTACTCTTTCTTAATATAATACCGTACGATAGAGAGGGATATAGAGTTAGATTTAAATTAATTTATAATAATAAAGTAAAATAAGAAGAGCTATATATATTTAATTAATATATTATATATATACGAAGTCCTATCGTTATAATTAAAGATATACAAATACCTATATATTATAGAATTAGTTAAGAAAGACTATTAATACTAATTTATATACGAGACGATACTCTTTATTACTAGAGGTATTTAGTATTAAAGAGAAGATATAGATAGAAGTTAATAGAGGTAACTTTCTAATATAAAGACGAGTCGATTATACTATTAATAATTTAGGCTAAAGAAGAGTCGATATATTAAATAACTATTTTAAATATTATATATTAATAGATTACGCGCTTTATAGTTTAGTAAAATAATGAAAGTTAATAATAAACTAGTTAAATATAAAAATTTATTTATTTAGATTCTATTAAATCTATATTATATTATCTATATTTATACCGGTACTAAAATAGATAATCGATTTTATTCCTCGAATCGTAATAATCGGTATTAGATATATAGACTATTATATTAACGAATATATCTTAATTTATATATCTTAATCTATACGTTTTATTTCGTATATCTCGTTTTTATCTTCTCTTTTCCAACTTTTTATTCTTTTAACTTTTTATTTTCCTAGTTTTTTATTTTTCCTATTTTTTATTTTTCTAGCTCCTCCGCTCTCTTTAAGAATTATTTATACCCTCGATTTATTTCTACTCCCTTTAAGAACTATTTATACCCTCGATTTATTTCTACTCTCTTTAAGAATTATCTATACCCTCGATTTATTTCTACTCTTTTTAAGAACTAATTATACCCTCGATTTATTTCTACTCCCCTTAAGAATTATTTATTCTTTTCGATAATTATCCGCTCTCCTCGATTTATTTCTACTCCCTTTAAGAATTATTTATTCCCTTCGATAATTATCCGCTCCCTTTAAGTTATATATATTCTCTTTAAGAATTATTTATACTCTTCGATAATTATCCGCTCCCTTTAAGAATTATCCGCCCCCGCGATTTATTTCTACTCCTCTTAAGAATTATCCGCTCTCTCAATATTTATTCCTTATCTCCGTTTTAATTATTCTTTTATTTCTTTTAATTTCTTTTTACTAGCCTCCTCCCCTAGTTTCTAATTTCTTAAATACTCTATTATATTACTTTTAAAATTCTAGCTCTTAATATATATTTAAATTTTCTAACTATAAATAACTTATATAATTAATACTATAAATTTTAACTATTAATATTTATAGTAGAGATTTTATTAAAACTAGTAATCGAATAAAATAGGATATTATTAACCTAGCGATATATTAACTAGTAATAAAAAGTAAAAAGGAAAAAATCGTAGAGGCCTTTTATATTAATTAAGGTATTAAATATTATATTTAAATTAAAATCTACGTCGTCTATAAGGAAAGAGTTAAAGAATAGTCGAAGGATAATAAATATCGAAATATTAAAACTTAACGAGCTAAAATCCTTAGCGATATATAAAGAATTAGCGGACTCGAAATTAACGGCTAGTATTTATAGAGTAAATATAATTTTAAAAGATTAAAGTAACTAGTAATCCTATAAATATAATATATAAAGAAGTTATAGATATTATTAATATAAAAAAAGAGTAAAAAGAGGATCGAGGAGAAAATAAAAAAGATTAAAGATCGTTAATATATATAAAAAGTAAAGTATAATACTATTAATATTAAGTAAACTAGAGTATTAATAAAATATTAAAATAATTTAAAGGCGACGTTAAAAGGAGATTTAGAAATAAAAGTAAATAGAAGTTTTAATAAATTATCTAGAATAATTATAAAGTCTAACGAATACTAATTATTCTTAGAATATAATAAAGAGTTAGTCCTCTCTACTCCGGCTAGTAATATTATCTCGGTAATAATAAAACGGTATATTAAATACCCAACGAGTACTCTTTAAGTTTTATAATTGATTATATTTATTTCTTTATATACTAAACTCTACCTAGAGTCCCTTATTAATCCCTATATATAGCGGTAGCTCGATATATAATAAATCAAGAATCCTATCGTACTAGGCTTTAATATTTAGGAAAATCTATAAAATACGAGTAAAACTAACGAAGTAAAGAACTATATCGAGAGAATAATAACTATAAATAATATATTATCCGATAAACGAGATTTAGAAGAAATTATTAAAGTAAATAATAATCTTAGACTCCTTTTAAATAATAGAAGATTTATAATAAATAATAATAATATAGAGTTTATTACTTTCTTTAATTAATATAGTATTATAGAGTAACCGGAAGTAGGTTAAAATATTAATTAAAGTATTATTCTTAATATCCTCCGCTCTCGATTATATATTATATATCCGGCTCCTATATCTTAATCTAGTTTAAACTCTACGGACTCTCTATAAAACTATATTATTTATAAACCGGATTTATCTTTATATAATACGATCGGTATTTTAAAATATCGTTTTAAGCGTGAGTTTTCTAATTTTATTTTTAGGCTAGGTATTTAATACGAGGTTAATAATATTATAAAATATAATTATATATTCTTAAGGTAGGTTCTTTATTTATCGAAAAATATCTTTATTAATAAACTACCTAAATCGCTTTTAACTCTACTATTATAAATTCGATATAAATTATTATTATTATTATTATAGAAATCTAAAATACTTATTAAGACTCTTAAGATATTAATTAATATATCTAATATTATAGTTAATATATATTACTTCGATCCAAGATATTTTATAATTATAATTCTTAGTATTAAGAATAAAGGTTTAAAAATATACTTCGGTATAACGGAGTTTCACGAGAGCGCTATGGAGTTATAATATAATCGATATTAGGGCTTAAATATTCGAATATATTCCTCCGATTATATTATCTACCCTAAAAGCGAGAAATTAATATTTTCGTTAAATTTTATCTAGTATAATAACCTTAATTTTATACGCGTAGTATTCTTCGATCGAGATTTTCAAAAGAGTTTAGTAATTAAAAATAAAGTTTTACTACTCGCTTAAAGAGTTATAATAAAAACTATTTTTAATAACTCGACTTTACGCGATATAATATTAATTAAAAATAACGAGATCGAGTTTTAACTTTATATTATAATTTATATAAATTATCTCGGTATTAAAAGAATATTCGAGCGAGTAAATCCTATAATTAGCGCGCCGATTAAATTAATTTATAATTAGAGTCGGGGAGAATTTTGTATAATTAATAAATTAAAGATTATCCGGGGTAAACTCGAATTTAAATATTATAAAAAAACGTACTTTACTAAAATCCTAAAGTCTAAGATTATATTACTACTATTTATATATTTTATAAATAACTTCGGGCTTTATCGAAATATATATCGAAATCTTTATAATATTTATTTTACCGTCGTAACCTTAGCCCTATAAAAACGTTAATATATAAAAAATATATATTTAATTACCCTCGGTCTTTATAGATTAAATTTAAATAATATTATTAAAACTCTTAAGTCAGGATCTCTAATATTAGAAAAAAACTATATACTTTAAATCTTAGGAGTAGAGTAGACTATTTAGGCTCCGATTCTAATATTTATTAATTATATAAAGTTTTAATAAAAAGTAGCTAGTTTTCTTAATCTATAAATAAATATATTTTATAGAATATATTATATTGATTCTTTAACGAGAGATAATATAGGATTCGATATTTATAAAAATAAATATTATTATTATTAGATTTTATACTAGAGAGTTTATAGAGCGATAATAAGAGCTATAGAATACTTAAATTATTTTCGAGATTAAGGTTTTATAGCCGAGTCTTTAGCGCTATATATAATATTAATATTTAATTTAATTCTTAGCCGGCTAGGGGACCCCGTATATAGCGAATTCGTTAAAATTATTCGAAGAATTATACTAGTCCTATATAAGGATATTCTAATAACGAAAGTATTAGAGGATTTTACGATTTAATTTAGGGTATTTCTATTCCCTTTAAATTAGAGCCGAATTTAATCTTTTATCTATTATTTTAAATTATAAATAATATCCGAATATATTAGAGCTTTAGTTATTATTCTAGTATTTCTATATTACTAGTCTTTACGTAATAATTATATTCGTATAGAATATAAAGTTAAATTAATAGAGTAAAGAGTATATATATTTAATCGAATAACTAACGAATAAATTATAGTTTTTTTTATATAAATCGCGAAGAGTAATACCCTCGTGGTATCGATTTCTTTTAATATTTATAATCGAGTTATTCTCCCTAATACTATTCTTAATACTCGACGAGGATTTTAAATACTAATATACGCCGCTATCGTTATAATTAATAAGAAATCGAAGTAAGCGAAGGTTAGGAAAGGAGTAAAAAGTAAATTATAATTAACGATATCCAAATTTAAAAATTAATTTAGTATTACGGAAAGTATAATTAATTAAATAACGCGTTATAATAATAATATAACTCTCGGGGATTTTATAGTAGAAATTAACTCTAAAGATAAAATAATAACTCTTCTAAATATTTATATAACGTTATATTTCATAACCTTAATAAATAAATACGGACTACTCTAGAACGTTAACACTTTACCCGGTGAATATATATATAAATAAATTTTTTAAACTTCCTCTAAAAAGAGATAAAGATCTTTAATTAATATAAATAGTATTTTAGATTTTTTAAAGATATAATTCTCGTTATTAATTATCGTAAAGTCGAGCGCTAGCTTTTAATTAAATTTTATATTTATATTATTATTCGTCTAACTCTTAAAGGCGCTTTTAATATTACTGATCTCTAATTAATATAAACTCTCTAAAGTCTAAAATAATATTATTTAAAATTATTCTAAAATCTAGTCCCCTCGAATATTCTATAATAAATAAAGGAAGAGGACGACGGTTAATAATAATTTATAAATAGAAATAAATATATAAACCTACTACTATATAATAAAATATCTAGTAAGATTATTCGTAGTTTAAAATTACCGACGAAGATAAATTAAATCGGAGTTATAGAAACATCGGTAAGTCCGGAAAAATAGTTCTATAAAATCGCTGCTTAATCGGTGCAAAATGCGTATTTTGCAGCCTTGGCAAATCTTGGCGCCAAGATTTTTAAGTTAGAGTTAAGGTCTGCGCGGGAGCGCTAAACTTAATCCTAAAAGTAACTTTATAGCCCTATAGGGTAACGCTAGTAAAAATCTA
>JAABUS010001624.1_pt1 | contig 47583 bp, 3 predicted proteins | sample 5560161 | NCBI WGS metagenome assembly JAABUS01 (sample SAMN10711885, study PRJNA513376) | rock metagenome | isolation source: Antarctica rocks | place: Antarctica: Victoria Land, Trio Nunatak nord | collected 2016-01-04 | reverse complement strand
GAAAACTTTACTATTAACGGATATTATAAAAAAAAAACTATTTTCTAATAAAGGAAAGAATAATAATAATTTTTTACAATATTTAAAGAGGTTTATATTAATAAAGTAGTAAACTAGTATTCTATCGAAAAAGGTAGAAAAGGCGCGTAGATTTATTTAGTCTATATATTAACTCTAGAGATCGATTTAATATTTACTTTTATCTAAAATTACTAAATACGTCACGGTATTTAGTACCTCGATTTATTTTAAATAATTTTAAATAAATAGAAATAAACTAGTTTAAATAATACCGGTAGATACTAGTTAAATATATATACTAATTAGTGAATTATATAATCTATAATACCGCGCTAGCTTAGAGGGTATTACGCGCGAATATAATTTTCGTAAATTAATATAATTTAAATCGAAATTAGACTAGTATAATTATAGCGCTCTATATAATCTTAGCGAGTTACCCGCCGCTAGTAGAAAATCACGGATTTAAAATCTTAAATCCGAAGTTACTATTTTTAGAGTTTTTATTAAAAAAAAATTATATTCTCTTTTCGTTATTTTTCCGCCCAAAGTTAAGAAAATACGGATTTAATACCTCGACTCTTCTTGTATAAACTCCCGCTTTACCGATATATAAAAAACTACTAATATTATATTCCTTTTAGAGTAATAAACTAGGTCGAATCGAAATAGATATTTTAAATTTAATAATAGGAACTTATATACTTTAATAAAAAAACGATAAATAATACTCTATTATATACTATTCTAGGGAAATATTATTAGTAGGATAAAATTATAATATTTATAATAAAGAGTTACTAGTAGTAGTATTTTTATTAAAATAATAAAGAGTATATATAGAGAGTTATTTAGAATTTACTATCTTTACGGATTATAAAAATCTTTTTAATTTTATAATAATAAAATAATTAAACCGAAGATAAATTAAATAATTAGAATTATTAAGATAATATAAATTCTATTTAATCGCGCCGATATATTTAATAAACGAGAAGACTATATAGAGGAAAAAGATATAATTATATAACTAGTTCTTATATAATAATAAAATAGATCGTTAGTTATAATACGATAATTAATAGCGACTCTATATATCTTTATTCTCGGAGTTATTAATAATATTCGAAGAGAATATAAAAACGATATTTTAATAAAGATATTAAAAAGTTAATAACTATAAACTAAATTATTAAAATATAATAAAAGAATATATCTACTTATAGTAAAGAGTACTTTAAAGAGATTATTCGAGATTATTATAATAATCTAGCCTAAAGATACCTTAGAATTATTAGAACTATAAAATTAATCTATAAAGAGTACGACGTACTAGGACTATAATTATACATCGAAAAATATATTAAGAAATATATCGAATACTAGTAGAATAAGTCTATAAAGTATATTAAATATAGTTAAATTTAATTCGCCCCGGTATTAGAAATACCTTAAGACGATATTATTATAGACTTCGTTATTAAATTATTAAAATTAAAGGAACTTATTATAACCGAGGTCTTTAACTCTATAATAATAATTTATAATAAATTTAATAAATATATTATAATAATATTAATTAAGGAGATTTATAAAGTAGAATAAATTACTTTAATATTATTAAATCGATTAATTCGGGATTATAATATTTTTAGATTAATTATTTCTTACGGAGATAAATAATTTACCTCTAATTATTAGAAAATACTAATTAATATTATTAAAACTAAACTACGAATATTAATTATATAGTATTTATAGATAAATAAATAGACGAAACGAACGAACTAGATAATAAAGATATATTTACGATATTACTTTAATAAAAAATAAAACGATTAAATAAAACTTTTATTTATAGTATAACTAGTATTAAATGATAACTAGTTTAATTTAATAAAGTTTATACTATTCTTCGCGAATTATAATAAATATATTAATATATTTCTCGAACTTATATAGAGGCTAAACGCGTAGAGAGTCTTAATTTATATAATTAATATAAAAGTCTTATATTATAATATATAAATCTAGATTAATTTAACGAATATTTAATTAAAGAAATTAATTAATAAATATCGAAAAGAGTATTTTTAGTTAAAGGAGAGGGATAAAATATATTTTTTAATAAAATATATAAAGAGTAAAAAACTAGATAAGAAACTAAATTATACTAAAATCGGATTATTTTCAATTAAGAAGAATAAAGAATTAATTAACTAGGAATTAAATCTTCAAGCCGATATTAAAATATATTTAATATTCTATATCTCTCTATTAAGGTTAACGGACTTTATAATACTTTTATAAAATACTTTTTATCTCTAGATTAAAGAAGAAATAGAGTTCGAGGTAGAAAGAATTTTAATAATAAAAATTAAAATTACCTCGTTAAATAAAAAGAATACGACGAGTCGGAAAATATTTAAGAGTTATTAACGAACCTAGTTAATTATTGAAACTTCTAAGGAAGTTTTAGGAACTACGATTTAAAAATTTAAATAATAAGTTCTCGACGAGAAAACTCTCGAAGATATAAAATTATTAAAATAAGAAAAATTAACTACTATATATTTAATTTTATTAAATTTCTTAAATTACTTAAACGCTTTAACTTCTTTATATCCGTAAAATCTTTATTAAATATTTTTTATCTACGCTCCTTTAAGAATTTCTTTTATTAACGAACCCTTTTTAACTTCGTATTCTTTTAATAAACGATTTCATTCGCCGCGATAATAGTCTTATTAGTTATTTTTTATATAATTTTGATTTTTTTTTCTTTATACTCTAAACGCTTTAGAGTTTTATTAATACTCGAGAAATTTATAATTAATTCTAAGAGCTCGTATTTCTTCCTAATTTTAATATATTCCCCGTATTTCTTCAATAAAGAGGATAATCGATATTTAGTTTAATATATTACGTAGTATATATAAATAGTTATAATTATAAGAATTTTAAATATAATTTATTTTAATAAATTATTACGTTACTTTATTTAACGAGAAGATATAAAATTATCTTTAAGAATAAAAAAGATTAAAAAAAAGGGGTAATATTATAATTAAAATTCCCTCGGACTTTAATATATTTAATATATTTAATAAACTAAGAGGTTATTTACTACTCGACGTAGTATATAAATTAATAAATAGATAAACGCTTAATTATTTAATTATTTAACGAAGGAATAAATAAACGAGTAAATAAATAACGTAGTTTCATTTTTTTATATAAATTATATACTTTTTTATTAATTAAAAACTTCGTATTTAACTTCTTTTAAAATTTATAATTATAAATTCTAAATATAAACATTTATTAAATCCTTGATTAAATTTATTAAATTTATCTAATTATTATTCTATATTTATACGAAGTCTATTATCTCTAAATTCTTAATACTCTTCTTTATAAATATTAATTTAGGTCCTATCGACGTTATATTAAATTATTAAACGGAGAGTTTTAATATAAACTAATCGAGATATAGAATAGTTTTATATTAATCTTGAATTAACTCTATAATAATTACTCGTAGTCTAATTATATTTATTTTAACGTAGTTTTACTTTTCGATTAAATATAAAATATAACGAGGTTATACTAAAGGAGATTTATATTATTATATATTCTCGTTTATTTTCTACTAATTTATTTACTAATCTAAAAAGTCTTTTATTTTTAATATATTATTCGAATTATTTTCTTAAAAGATTATATCGTTTATTTTATAATCTTTTATATCTTTAAGGTCGCTCGATATAAAACGATAATTAATAACTCTCTATAACTAATTATTTAGTCCTCTATAATTATACGATATCTATATTAATAAATAATTATATTTAGTAAATTAAGTCTAAACTCTTTTAATATAATAGCGGGCTTTTTTTCCCCGATATATAATAAACTCGTATATTATATCTATAGAGGATACTCTTATTATCTAGAATATAGACTTCGAATTAATAATTTTATATAACTTCGTATTAATATCTATACCTTAGTCTAATATATCTCGATACGATAGTATTACTATTTAGTAGATTTTTAACTCTTTACTTTATAATATAAAAAGTAATACTACTTTTATAATAATAAATAATTATAATCTAATTATATATTAGCCGACTCTAGTATATACTAATATAAACTTTTATTTTACTAAGACTAACTACCGTTTTTAATAATAAATCGTTATTTAATAACTAGATATATTTATTAAATAACGTAGACACGAGCTTTTAATTTTATTCCTCTAGTTTTAATCTTTCCGCTCTATCTCCTTCTATCCTTTAGTCTAGTACTTTAGGTTTTAATTTAGCGCCGATTTTATCTTCGTCCTCTCTCGGTATTTTTAATCGAATAGAATCTTGTAATAACTAGGAAACTATTATCGTACCTAATTCGTCAGATGTTTATATCCTTCTTTCGCCCACTATACTTTTTACTAACCACACTAGCGTCGTCACGCCGGGCCCAATTTTTTAATTATTGACGCCGAGGTATAATTACGTGAAAGTGGACAGAAAAAGCGCTGGGACGGAAGGCCGTAATCATCCGTCAGCCTAACGGTTTCTACCACTACCCACTTAATAACGATTATAACCACAAGCCAGAGAAGCTCAAATATAATTGCGAGCAAGACCCGAAATACTTCGCAGCTTGGAACAGTGTTTGAAAAATTACTAGTATTCATTCATTCATTTAGATTATCGCTCTTGGATCAGATCTAGTCGAAGGCGACAACGACAATAAAAACTAGTAATTCAGGGGATCCAGTACCATTTCTCTCAACGAACATGCCATAGACCTTTCCAAACGAAACCTCTTGAAAATCTCAAAACCGCACCATCTCCTATGACAACCTGACTACCGGCCAGCATCTCCACAGGCTTGAAATTCTCAATCTATCAATCACTTCTTCGCGCTTGCCCTCTTCGATTGCCTCACCCAATAGAGCCGTCCTTTAATCTTTTTTACCATGTACCCCTCGCGCCAACCGCCGCTGCTATCGTGATTGCCATGGATAGGGTGAGATTGAGACTCCCTTCGCTGCTGTGGTGGCCTAATAGTGATGGAGACTCCATGCTGGATGGACGATATTTGCCCTGTCTGTTCTTGTTGTTGTTGTTGTTGTTGTTGTCGAGCGGCAACTGCTACTGTTGGCGTTGGTGCTGTTTGCTTTGGTGAAGAGAAGTCCGAGATGTCGAGTATAGAGGGGACACCATCCTTGCGAGCTGGATGCGCTACCGAACATAGACACTGGAAGATCACTCCTTCTCTGGCGGCCGTTTTCATCGCTGATGCTGGAATGCTATCACCCTCAGAGACACGTGATGTGTGATTCTCCACAGCCGCTGCGTCTAACTCAACTGCGTTGTCCGTTGAAGTGGGTATTACCGCAGCAGCCAGCGTTTCTATACCGAAGGTGGTGTTCATCGAAGTTGCAATCCTCTGGGATGAAGGATGTAAGTTGCTGATTCCGCTATGGAAATGGTTCTGATATTGGCAAGCTCCTCTAAGCTCAAGACACTGAATGCAAGGTCCCCAGGCGGAGCAGTATTGCTGCGGTAAAGGAGGTTGCTGCCAAAGGTCGGTCTCATCCGTTCTATGCAGAGCGGCTCCTTGACGGCGTAGAATGGTGTGTGAGGTTATGGAATAGTGCGCATCGCTTGTGAATGTGATTGGGTCTTCGAAGATGGTGAACCCTGATTTCATGTTTGTGGAACTGCTTGATTCGGTGTAGGCGACAGGGTTGGTGTTCAACGCCATTATGGTAGGAGATGGATGTTCTGGATGATAGAGATTGAGAGGCTGCAGGGTAAATATGCTCCTCAATTCGCGGGAATAAAGTCAGAGCTTAGAGCAAGTTGACAATAGGAAGAGGAGCATATTAGTAATTAAGAAGGTGCCAGATATGGAGGGAATTGTACTGCTCGCATTCGCTGTAAAGCATCATATTGTGGAACAAAGAACAAGGCAGCCAAAGATTAATCGCCGCTTCCGACTCCTGCGAAGAGTTGCATTATACTAATAAAGACAAAGGCCACAAAGATCAGTCGGTCGGCTTCCTGTATATCAAGGTTTCAGCGATGTCTGAGCTCGTACAAAGAAATCAAATCGGGCTAAGGCATAATTCCGACCTTTTGTGCCTAGTCCGTCAACCCTTTCGAGATGCTCATCCAAGGAGCTTTGACTTGCCAAGGCCGGCATACTTACTAGCTGTTCTGTAGCGTTAGTAAGTAGAGAAATATTCTTTGTCCAAGGATTGATCGTGGAGGATTAATCTTCACGGGCCCTTGCAGCTATCCTGCAGCACTAAGAGCTAAGGATCAAATCTTCGAACAAAGAAGCAAAGAGTGATCGATCAAGGAATAATCGCTAACGCCTTGACAAGGAGATTGTTCCATGTAAGTACTGATATACTCAAGCTTAGATCCCATGGTGACAATGTGCCTAGATCGATTTCACTTGTCCATATAAGCGGTCGCGGGTATTAAGAGAGTGCAGCAGCCTTACTTACTACCCCAACGCTCTTTCTAAACCCCTTTTTCATCTAGATCGTACGGAAAGCAATTGAAAATGTCCCAAAAGAAGGCATCACCATCGACGCCTGATGTGTTCCATATCGGTGGTCACGAATACGTACGTCGGCGCAATTCCTCCCGAGATTCCTCCCGAGTTGCGACTCCGTTCAACCCGCAGCTCAAGGATGATCTGATGCCTATCATTAAGGAGGAGGAGGATGAGATGATTATGCAGTTTGAAGCGTCAGCCATTACCGGAGAGGAGGATTTTGACGAGTACGATAATCAGCTGGGGGTCGACAGCAGCCAAACTTTCAATAGTGATAATGGTATGGCTGCCCATCTACCTTTATTGCATTCGATTCTCCATCTCCAATGACTAAACTCAGACTGACTTCGACTTATAGAACACTGCACAGCACGCTTCAGCCGAGGGCGTGGTCCTATCTGTGGTGCACTTGCCTTGCCCTTCGATGGGTACAATATTGCCAGATGCGGCCGGCATCGTATATGTCAAGGCCATATTCCAGGTATGGCCAAGTGCCAGGAGTATGTCTACAAAGAGAAGAAATTATGCAAGAAGTGTGAAACGCATAATGTACGCCTCATGACTGGTATGGCTGATGGTGACGACCCGATATATGAGGAGGAAGATGTTAATGAGATCATGAACACCAAAGGTAAAGCTAGTAGCTGCATAGGAGATCGAGTAGCAGCTCAGCAGGTGGCCAGCACCGGGCAATCGCAGCCTTCTGTTCGTCTTCCAGGATCTAGCAATACAAGCAGCATAAAAGGCAAAGACAGACGATCTATAGAACTAAGCAACAAAGACGCAAGTAAAGGGTGGTTCACCCACCAGGAGTCGATGCCCACCGAGCCAATCGCTGGGCCCATGCAGTCGCGTTTCAGTAGTGAAGATAGGACACTCAAAAGCAAGAAGCAAAAGCCCAAGGCTGAGATGAAGACTTTGGACAGAGATTTACCTTCTCTAACACCTCGGGTTCTTATTCCCTTCACCAACCATGATCCAACACCTACCTCTGCTCTGTTCACGAATAAATCACGCAATTATCTCGACCCCGCTGCTAATGGTGGGGCCAGCAAGCTCAAGAGCGGCGGCGAGGCTAGCAGCAGTGGCGTGAAGGTGAAGGCTGAGAAGTTGTCGATTACGGTGTGCTCGCTTATGCAAGAGATTGATCAGCTGAAAGCGGTGATTGCGACGTGGGCGCAGGACGGTCGTAAGGACAAGGGACTTGGTAGTGTGGTATGTGTCATGTTACTGCCCACACTCTGAGAAACTCTGCTCTTGCTTTGATATCAACTCTCCTGAAACGAAAACAAATGTGCTTGCTGACGATGTTATGTGATATGTAGGACCATGTTCTCGAAACGCAGTGCGGCGAGCGCATGGCCCCTCGTTTCTTTATGAGGGATGAGGATTGCAAAGTGGAAGGTGATGATGGAGTTGAAGGTTATAAGTATAGAAAGGAGGAGGAGTATAGCGAGGAGGAGGTGCTGTAGAGTATATTGAATAAGAAAGGGATACAATATAGTCCGGGTCATCGATATCAAGGCGATTAGAGGCGTTCTGATGTTTGTCTTAAGAATGGTACCACTAAAATAGTTACGATGATACTTTTAGTAAAGCGCTATAGAATCTGCTTTTAGTACATCTCAGGTGCGTCAGCTGTTTACCACTGCAGCCACGTCTCAATGGCGTCTTATTCGCGGGCGCGCTGTTGCTACTTTATTGCATGCCACCATTGGTGCTCCATGGCATGCCCCATTGTTGCTTCATGGTATGCCCTATTATTGCTCCATGGCATGCCCCATTGCTGCTTCAGGGTATGCCTCATTGCTGCCCCATGGCATGCCCCATTGCCGCTCCATGGTATGCTTTATTGTTGCTTCGTGGTATGCCCCATTGCCGCTCCATGGTATGCCCCATTGCTGCTCCATGGCATGCCCCATTGCTGCTCCATGGCATGCCCCAGTGCTGCTTCATGGTATGCCCCATTGCCGCTCCATGGCATGCCCCATAGTTGCTCCATGGTATTCATGGTATTCTGCTCCAATTTGGTGATTGCCCCGCTTAAATTTAGTGCGCGGGCTATCGGTCTAGGATTGCGCGAAAATGTATGGGTTCTGTAACTGACTCTAATCCTTACTTTAGGTACCGTACTTAGGATCGATCCTAAGTGCCCCATCGTTCGGCAAGGGCCTCGATGGCTTGGCAAATGTTACCTGTTCTTATTTTAGCCCCCCACCCCCCCCGGAATCAAGCCGGGAGCTACCTTGAAAGCCGCCCCACGGTGTGCGGGAGTCCTACGTCGTACTTTAATTTTCCTAGCAAAACATGCTCTAGTGCCAAGCCATCGAAGCCCTTGCCGAACAATGGGATACTTTACTTTATTAAAGTACCTTATCGGGTATACCCACCAATTGGATTGCTTAATCCTTGTCCGTTTGTCCTTTACTTATCAAAGCGCAAAACTTAAAACTTTTGGAGTCCTAGTTCTAAGGTACCAAGGCCGTACGATAATGTTGTAAGTATCGCGAGTAGTATTGTCCATTTTACCAAGGCCGAAAGCCTAAACGTTAGGTCTGAAGCTACTTAGTGTTCGTGTTCCTAAGTCGTATAGAGAGCCAAAGGCCGAACTTATTATTCAAAGTAATAGTCCGTATCTATACAGGCGAGTTAAGATAATACTATTTATACGGAGAAAGTTATCGAATAATTAGAGAGCTTCTATAGCGGTACTAGAGTATTAAACTTAATTCCAAGGAGATCTACTCTAGAATTAATAGTATTCTCCTTAGCGTTAACTACTAGGCCTAGTTTAATATAGAATATATTGATTTTTTCTTCTACCGCTCGTCTTTAACGCCTAGAATAAATTCTAAAAAGAAGTTATTAAAGTAATATAATATAAAGAGCTATTAAAGGATAATAATAATAAAATATACTTTAAAGAAGTAGTAAATAATACTATTAATAATAATTAAATATATTATAAACTAGTAATATATCGGTAACTCTAGAAATTCTAATTTCTACGTATTTTATACCGAAAATATATAAAATACTAAAAATATATATTTATTTATATCGAGTATTTTAAATATATTATATAGTTAAAATATAATTATATAATTAATTTAAGTATATTATATACTTAAAATATAATTATATAGTTAATTTAAATATAATTATTATTTAACGGGTAAATAATAATAAATAAATATTATTTAATATTATTTTATAATACTTTAAATATACTATTTATACTTTAGATTATAATAATATTATTATTATTATTATTATTACCGTTAACACCTTCGATATTATTATTATATTCAAATCTTTATATATATATTAATTAATTAATATATATTCTACCTTATCTACTCGGTATATTATAATAGAATTATAAATATCCTAAAATCTATTTATTAGGAAACCGTTATTAATTATTCTCGTAAATTAATTTATATCTAGATTTAGGCCGCCTATATTTTTAGTCATAAAAATAAATTTTCTAAATATATAATTTATCTCTTATTTATCGTCTAGGTTATTAGCCTAGGTAGTTTATATTAAAATAATATATTTCTCCTTTCTTATATTCTCGAATATTATATTATTTATATATATATTATTTATTATATAATCTTAACCCTATTCTTTTTTTATATTATTTTCTCTTTTTTTTTCTTAAACTTTAACCTCTTTTAGAAACCTTTATATATAATAGAGAATTTAATTATATATAATATAGGCTCGATAAAATTCTTATTAATATTAAAGAAATTTATTTATTTATTAGGTTTAATATCTTTAAGTTTTTATATACTAAAAATTAATAGTTACTATTTAGTATATAATATTAATATATATCTATAATAAGTATAATATTATAATATTATATTATTTCGCGATTTATAAAATTCTCTATATTATATATATTTATACTTTAGTCTTCTATTAATTTATTAAATAAAATTACTCGAGTACCCGCCTAGATAACTATATTAGTATTTAAGAAAAAATAATTAACTATAAATATCTCTACCTCGTTTTATACCTCGTTAAATATTATTTAATAAATTAGAGTTCTTATTAATACTTTATTCGCCCGTTTAATTTTATTAGAATAAAAGAAATAATTACCTCTATAAATATAAATAACTCGTTTTTCCGAGATCGACTAGTACTTCTTTCTTTTATATTATCTCTTTCTATAATATTTATCTCGTTCTTTTATATATTATTTTATCGAGGAGCCGGCGAATTTATAATAATCTTATTAATAACTAGAAAATAATTAGATATAATACGGAAATCTTTATAATTAACTAAACTATCGATTCTATCTTTCTATTTATAGACGAAATCGTTTATATTATCTATCGGTATCTTTTTTCTTTTTATTTCTTAATTAATCCTATTTAATAGAGCCTCTATTATTATACCCTATTATATTAATATCTATTCCTTATATATCTCCTCTATTTAAATCTACGATATTAAATTACTTTTTATTAATATTAAAAGATATAAAGAAAAGAGTCGAGTTTAATTTACTTTTAATATATTCGCCTTCGAATTTAATTCGTATTTATTTCCCTATTTTATATTCTTTAATAGTATAGTAAATTATAATATAAATTATAATTATTATAGTTCCCGTTAAAGGCCTAAATATATATTTAATATTATTATAAGTTCCTAGCGAACCTAGGTCGGAGTAAAAAAATAATAAAGTTATAATTTTTATTACTAGATCTTTAAGAAAATAGTATAATAATTTAGATTTATTAATAATTAATATTAAATCTTAATAGGGAAATATTAAGACTTATATTATTATTATAATTAGATATCTATTTTCTATTCTTAATTTTAGTAGTAACTATTTCTTTAATATTTCGTTTTATTATAGAAAAGATATAGTATATACCTATACGTCGGTAAAATGAAAAGTAGTTTAATTATAATTTAAGGCGCTCGACGGGCGCTTTAAGAGTCTTAAATACGATATTTATCTATTAATTTAATATACGCCCGAGGTATATAGTTAAGTGGTTTAAAATTACTCGGGTATATATTAAATAAATTTAAAACTACTATTAACGGGCGCTAAATTAGAGGTATATTATTAATTTTAACCCCCGTCTATAATCTCTATCTATAATTATAATTTTATTCTATTTATAATTATTATTTTATTTTATTTAAAATTATAGTATATTCTATTTATAATTATAATTTTATTATTATTATATTTTTATAATTATTACTATCGTACCCCTAAACTCTTAGCGTATATTTTAGTATATATTTTAATATATAGTCTACGTATTACCCCCGCGAGGATTTTATAATATTTAAGGTATATATTAATAAGTTAAAAGAGTAGCGTAGAGTACTCGGGCCAACGCTAGAATACCCCTATTATAATATTTAAACTAGAATATATTATAGTATTATAATTATCCCCCCCCCTAGAGCCACGTCCCCGTAGTAAAGATAAGTAGGTAGTTATAATATTAAAAATAACTAAACTTTAAAAATACGACCTCGAGTATACGCGGTTATTTTAGGAGTTAAAATCTAAGTTCTAGGGCCCCCGAAGGGCGCTACCGGTATATTATAATATACGGTTTATTTTAAGGCCCCCGAAGGGTACCTTTAGAGTATATATATAAACGCGGTTTAATTCTAAGGCCCCCGAAGGGCACCTCTAGAGTACGTATATAAACGCGGTATTATAACTCTTAACGGGTACTATTAATAGGTTTTAGGGTTAATTAGATATTTATAAAGTTTTTTTCTAAAACCCCCGAAGAATACCTCTAGAAAGTATATATAAATATAATTTAATTCTAGGGCCCCCGAAGGGCGCTACTAGAGTATATATAAAATACGACTTTTCTAGAGGTTTATATAGGTACGACTAGCGGTTTTTAGAGTCTTTAAATAAATATTACTAGAGCTCTAAAAAAGTAACCCCGAGTATATATATATAGGTGTAATTTACGTACGAATACGACTTATCTAGAGGCTATATAATAAGTACTCTATAAATTTTATTAATTTAATTATAAAGTTAATTAGGTACCTTTAATTTAAAAGATCCCTCGAAATTTAATTATTCTAGCGTCGTAGCGCTAAGAGTCGAAAATAATTTAAATCCTCTAGTATTCGAATACCCTACCTTAGTATAACTAAGACTCTAAAGTAAGGTTTATATAACTCTCTTTAACGGCCTACTTTTAAATAATTAATTTAGAAATATAGCCCGAATATTATTATAACGTTTAAAATATATATTAATAGGTTAAAAAAGCGGCGTAGGGTATTCGGGCTAACACTAGAATACCCCTATTATAGTATTTAAACTAGAATATATTATAGCGTTATAAATTTCGCCTAAATCGATCGATTCTAGGAATTAAAATTTACTAGTATTAAAAATTATTTTAAAAGATCGTTACTATCGATAAAAGCGATTATAGAATATTAAAATTTTAAATAATAAATTATATAATCTTTTAAGATTAAGGCTCTTAAAGTTTTAAATTTAAATTATATTTATTAAGAGTCCGATATATATTTTATAACGATCTTAGGCGCCCGTCGAGCGCCCGTCGAGTAATTTAATATTTAAAGAGTACTCGGCGGGCGCTCGACGGGTATTTAAAATCGTTTAGGCGCTTTAAATTTATTTTAAATACTCGAAATAATTTATTTAATAACCTCGAGCCGTTAAAGCCGGTTTTCGATTTACCGACGTAATTTATCGAAATCTTATTATTATTAAGGCGCGGTAACTACCGATATAGTCGAATAATTAATTTCGATTAATATATCTCTAGTTTAAATATAGTAGATTAATACTTTTTAAATCTTTATTAGATTTAGAACCTTCTTTACTACTCTATTCTTTATCCTAGAGGCTTTATTATATTTATTAATAGTATTCCGCTAGAGCTTCTAGATTAAAGTATTAATTTCACTTTTTTTATTAAAGTCTATCTATATATTATATCCTAAGTCTTTATATCCTATAATAAATATTATTAATATTATTTATTTTATATACTAGAGAACGGCTTTATAATTTTTAGTATATAATATTAATTTAATATAACGTCCTACGCCTATTTATAATAATAATAACTCGTTTCTTAATTATAATATATCGTAATTACGATAGTATTTTATTAAAGTTTTATATAATACGTTACTAGAAGACCTTATATCTTTTAATTTATATATATAAGAGTTAGAGTAAGACGACGACGAGGATATATAACGGCCGATAAATAATAAGGATTATAAAAAGATTAGTTATACTACTAACTCCTAGATAAAATATATATATAAATATATAGCGTGGCTCTACTTAATCCGTTTAATTAAAATATATCGTCCGTTTTCCGTCGCTTCGCGGTAGGAAATTTAATATTATTATTAATAATTTTAATATTAACCTCCTTATCTCTATATATATTTTCTTCGTCTTTATTAATTATTAATATTAGTTAATATATATTAAAAGGATTTAGAATTAATACGTTTTTAATATATATTATTACTCGTATATTAAAATAGATAAATTATTTATAACGGATATTTATTCTAGGAGTATTAATATAATTTATTATTAAAATTAACCTTTAACCTTATCGAAGGAGTTATTACTATAAATTCTTTAACTAGTTAAAGTCGTATTACGATATATAGAAAATATAATACTTTATCGTTTAGTATATTACTAGGTCGTATATATATAGATTTCAATATTATTTAGTAATATAAAGTATACTAACTAGTCGAGATATAAAATAATTTTATTTTAATATATAGGAAAGAGGGTAGAATTATATATATAATATAAATAAATAAATACGCGTTGGATTAGTTTTAACCTAGATCTAGGCTAAGGCTAAACTAGATCTAGACTAAATATAAACTAATCCGAATACCGAATTCGAGTTATATAATACTATATATTATAAGAGTATAATAGTATTATAAATATAATTAGAAGTAACGGCCGTTTATTAAAATCAATCTAATAGAGAGTAGACCGAGATATATTCTATAAAAGATAAATTATAATATCCTCTATTTATAAAATAAGTACTTTTATTTCTACTAGTAAAATATATACCGAAGGAGTATTAGATAATAAAGATTAATTTAAGAATCTACTTCTTTTCTTAATTAACTTTATAAAAATAATATCTTAAGAACTCCTATTTAATAACTCTCTTATTTAATTTATAACTTCTAATTCTCTTTTTATTAATTATTATAAATCGAGTTTATACTCTAATTATAATTTATTTATATATTATATTTATTACCCTCGTTATTATTATTAACTACTATATAGTTATAGTACTATTATTAAATAAGAGCCCGGGAGTATACGTATTATTAGGCGATATAATAAGTATATTATCGCGGATAGTAATTTTTTATAAATATATAATTATTATATTTACTCTATAAATTAATTTACTACCCTAGTACTTTTCGTTATAAAGTTAGAATTATAAATAATATTATATTAATCCTAGTCGATAAAATTATTTATATAATAATATCCTTTTTATTTAATAGGTATTATATACGTACTCCGGATAATATTATATATTTCGAAGAAACGATAATTATATAATTCTCGAGGTCTTTTTATTCTATCAATTAAGATATACTCTACTTTAACTATCTTATATATATTATTAACTCTCCCGTTATTCTTTATATAGAGTAATTAATATATTAATATAAATCTTATATTTACCCTTATTATTTAGTCGTTTATAGTTATAAATATTAATATTAATTTAGGCCGGTTAATTATTATATAAAGAGCCTCCTATTTAGTCTCCCTTTAACTTTATAAACGAGTCGCTTTATTATTAATCTAGATATAATTATTATAAAATTTACTAGTAAAACGAAAATTAGAGGTATAATAAATTAATTTTTTTATAAATTATTTTAAATTCCGACTCTCCTTATTATTATGAACTTAATATATTAATAATCGATATATAGAAATATATATATCTCCCGCTTAACTAGGATCTGTTTTTTATTTCCGTTAATCTTTAATAGAGCTCGGATTTTTATTCTATTTCTTACGGCTCTTTTATATAAATATTATTATAGTATTAATAAAATCTTTAATACTAAAGTAAAAACCCTTTACTACCGTAGTTACTAGGTAATAATATTTAATATTTAATATTTATATATCGAAGTATAGGGGCGTATCTTTATTAGTAATAAATATATATTTATTTAAATCTAATTTCTCTTAATACGACCGGGTATTCTATTATTCTATTTTATTATTAGTAATAATAGTAGATTTAATAGAAAATATTACTATAACTTCCTATATAACCCTTATATTATAGTATATAATATTATACTATAGTAATTACGTCTCGAATTTATTAGTTTTATTTATCCGTAAAAAGGGTTCTTTAAAGAGAAATTTATAAAATACCTCTCTATAATAAATATCAAAGTTCTAGGTACTCTTATATCTTCGAATATATTTAATATAATATATTATTATATATAATTTTAATATATTAAAATATCGATTAATAGGGTTTTTTAAATTTAAGTTCGAAGTATTATTTAGCCGGTACCTATAGAAGACTATCTTTAATTTATAAATATAGTAGAGCGCGTATTATATATATTATAAAGTATCGCCGTTATAAAATATATATTAAATAAATATAATAAAATTAAATATAGCTCGTACGTAATATAGGGTAACTAGTACGCGCTTAATAAATAAAAGAGTAACGACGGTTATTAATTATTATAGTATCGCTTTTTATTTATTACTACTTTATTATTTTACTTTATTAAAGTTTTTGAATAATTTTAACTCTACGAAACCTAGTATCTATTAAAAAGAATAATCTAATTTAATTTTATTATTAATTATTTTAAAGAGTTCTTCGGCCTAGTTATCTCTTTCTTTATCTATTTAATAATTATAAAAACTACGTAGTTTTTAATTAAATCCCGAATCTAGTTAATTAATTTTATAATAATTCCTTTTAGAAGCTAGTATAATATATTTATAATAAAGATAATATAAATATTAACTAGATAATAATACTAGGCGAAGTTCTTAATATTATAAATAATTATTAAATCTTTAATAAGGTCGGGATCTCTTCTTTATATCTTTATCCTTCGATATATATATTCGTAGATTCGTAACTCCTACGTCTTAGTTAACTCCCCTTATTTATTAGACGAGACTAAATATATTAAATACTAACGATTTTATTTTACCTCTATTATTAAGATTTATTTTAAATAGTCGGTTATAAATAATATAATTATTAGATAGTATCTCCGGGGTTAATTATCCGCGTATATAATATTAATCCCTTTTATTACTAGATCTTTAATTATTTTAATTACTTTAATATATTATTAGAATAAATAATAATAGTTATATATATACTAAAGTATACGCCCTAGCGCGAGATAGTAAATATTTAATTATATATAATTATCGAATTCGTTTTTATTCTTAATACGAGGAATTAAATTTAAGAGAATTAGGCTAGGTCGCTTCTAAATCTTATATATTATATAGTCGAGATTCCCGATAATTATATATACTAGCTAGAGGGATAGGTCGCTATAATATTAAAATATTATTATTTCGTTGGACGATAATATAAAAGAGATAATAATATCTTTAATAAGAATTTATATTTATATTTCCTACTACTAGGTACTAGTATATATTTTATTAACTACTATATTATTACTATTATTCGTAATCTTTATAGATATATATACTAGATTATTTTTAAATAATTTTAACCTAGGAAAAAATAGATAACTTTAATTATATTATAGTAAAATGATTTAAGATATAAATTATTAAAATCGTTAATCTCGCTAGATACGCGGAGATTATTAATATTCTAATTATTATTATATATACCCTATTAAATATTATATTCTACTAGTTATTAATATTATTCTATATTATAGAAAATTACTTCTTCTTTCTAATTTATCTTAATTTCTACGAGTTTAAAGTATATATTAATACTCGTTTTAATTATATAATATTCGGAAAATAAGTAAATAATAGTCTAATTAATTTTATTACCGAACGAGTAATATATATCTTTCACTACTATTAACTATGAAGTATTTCGTCGATATTATTAGTATTACGCGTAATCTAGTTTTATATATATTATTATAATAACGCCGGTGTCTCGCCCTATAAAGTTAGTAAAAAATCCCGTATAAAGAGAATTAGATATAGATAGAAGACTTTTAGAGGAGATAAATAATATAATTATAAAGAAAGGTATTATAGCCGGTTCTAGTATATCTATCGAAGTAAATAAAGACTTAGATAAATTATTAATATATTTATATAAACTCCTAAATAGTAATATTTTTATTATTATCTTTATTAGTCCTTAGATACTTAAGAGGCGATTTATTTATATTATAATAAATAGTATAGAATTCTACTAACTAATCTATATCTAACTTATTACTACTAGGCGCGGGTAACTCCTAGAATTAAAATATTTTATATTAAACGAATAGGAAGCCCGTCTAATCTTTAATAAAGTTAAAGATATTTACTAGTTTCCTATATTTAAACTAAGACTCTTTATATATATTTAGATATTATAATAAACTCGAGTAATTCTTTATTTAAAAAAAATTATATTAACTGTATTATAATTATTTTATTATATACTTCGTGTTATTTAATATTAGAAGTAGAAAGTTTAAGAAAAGAATATTTATTAAAAATACGATTTTATAAATCTATAAATATTATTATTATTTTAAACTCGGATATATTTAAACTAAATTATTAAAGTTTATTTAAATCTAGACTAGATATAGACTAGATCTAAATAAATCCTAATACTAGACTATTTAAATAGGAAATTTATATCAAAATTTATATTTTATAAATATTAATATTATTTACCCCGTAAGTCTATAATATTAACTCTTATTTAATTAAAATAATTATACTAGTAATAATATTCGGGCTATAAACTCGATATATATTATAATAAAATTATTTAACTTAAATAGATAGTACCGAAAGATTTTATTATAATAAATTTATATATAATTTTAATAATTCTAATATAAATAATATTTATTCTACGGGTAGAAATAATTAGAGAAATATATATAACTAGCGCTAAAGATAGTAATTAAATATATTATTAATTTTAGCGTAAAATTATAAATAGTATAAGATATTAATATTCGAAATATTTATTTTAAAATAATTTTCACGGAATTTAACTTATTAAAAACGATATTCGTAGATTTAATAATATAAAGATATATAAATCTCTCGAAACTCGACTAGATTAAAGGCTTTATTATATCGGTATTATATTATCCTATATTAATCTCTTTTAATACTCTTTTATTTCTCTTTTATTAAATAATATATTAATATTACTTCTTAAAGTAAAGCTTTAAATATACTAGGTCAATTTTAGATAATTTAATATTTATATAGTTTTATATTAAAAAATGAAATCTTAAGAATTATACCCGTAAAAATTAACGCCCGAGTTTTTAGTTTATAGGTCTTAGCTAGATCTAAACCTAAATATAAATATATTTATTATATAATTTATTAAACTTTACTAGAATTAGTTATTATACTATTATATTCTTCTAATTATATAATTATTATTAAATCTATTTATTTATTATTATTCTAGTATTATAATAACCCCTTCTATTATTTAACTATAACGGAAAACTATTTAAAAATAACTAGATTTTTATATATATAAAAGGAGTATATATACTAATTTATTATTATATTATTTTTATTATATTTTAATAAACTAAAGAGCTCGTAGAGTAGTATTACTTTATAAATAATATATTTAAAAATTAACCGAACCCTAAAATCGCGCTTAAAGATAAAAGAGTCCGGTAGAGTTAATATTTAATAATTAAATTTAATAATTAAATCTAAATCTAAGACTATATAAATTTCGGCGAAGAAGTATATATTAATATTATTATTTACTAGGGAAACTTTAATAAATTATTAAAGATTAAATATAAACCTAGTAATATACCGCCTCCGGATTTCTAGAGTTAAATAGTAGTAGTAGTTATTTCGAGTAATCTTCGTATTAAGTAGGACCCGAAAATTATTTTTAATTCTTTTTTACTTCGCTCGTTTAAAGATTTTAAAATCGATTATATATTAAATTAATATATATTAAAGAAGTTTATATATAAGACCCGGTTTTCTAAAATCTCCTTATATTTATTATTTAAAGAGTTTAGTATAGTTTATTTATAATTCTTACTATTCTAGAATTATTTAATATTTTATAATTTAGTAATAGACTAGAGCTTCAATTACTTTATATATTATATTATAGAGGGGTATTATACTAGTATTTTAAAAAATAATAATTTATAAAGTATTATTTAATATTTCTTAAATAGAGGTATTAATCCGACATTAATCGAGTTTATAATAAATAATAACTTTAGTTAATTATATCTTCTATCCTTTGATATTTAATCTAAGTTAAAGGATAAATTTATTTTTATTAAAATCTTAAATTTATTCTTTTCCTCCTTCGTTCTAGTCTTTTTTAGATATTTAATATATTATAGATAAAAGTCTATTATCGCGCCTAAAGGAGCCCGAAAGAAACGAGCTACTACCGAAATTAATACCGGTAGTATATTTATATTTATTTATTACTTCTTATTTTCTTTATTTCGAAACTAACCTCTCTTTTTTATAATTTCGAAATATACCCGTTCTCCTAGTATCTCTAAAGAGGATCTAATTTTTTTATTAATAATAAAAAGATTTAAGCGCCTTATAAAACTCTTAAGCCTTAATAATAATAAAGATTATTTATTATTATTACCGCCGAAATAGACTTTAAAGAAATTATTACCCGAAAAACCTCGTTAAAATCTTAAATCTTTAGAGGAGTCCTCCTAGTAATTAAATTAAAAGGATAAATTCTTAATTAAAGAATCCTCGGAATTAACTACTAATAAGAATAAAAATAATAATATAGTTAGAGAAGAGAAGGTAGAGTTAATTATAATATAATAATTAATTAATATCTTCTTTAGTAGTATTATATTTATTAATTACCTTCCCTTTAACTTTAAAAAAATTAGTAATAATTATCTATATAATTATATTCACGATAATATATAGGAACGCGTTATTATATTCGCGAAAATCGCCTACTCTAATAATTCTTATAATAATAGTAAAATAATAATTCCTTGAATATTAAAATTAATCTATTACTAGTAGTAGCTCTATATATTTATAATTATATTATTCTATAAAGAAGACTTCGGATAATTTCATATTATTATCGGAGACGAAATAAATTTAAGTAAAATAAAGCCTTTTAATATATCTTTTAAACTTCGCGATTAACTCTATTTATTTATAAATCTTTAAAGTTATAGGTTCCGTAGTATTCTATTTTTAATTATAATAAAAATAAGTAGAGATTTAACGAGTAGAAGGAGTAGTTAGTAAAGTTTTAATATTATTACGAAAATACTCCCGCGGGCTCTAAATATCCTACGAATTTAATAATTTTATAAATATTTATATTAACTAGACTCGGAAGCTTTTTATATTAGGTTAATTAATAAATTTATATTATTTTTTACCCCGCCGGTTAATCTTAGTACTTAAAATATTAAAATATTATTAATAATTAATTTCGAGGCCTTAAAAGTATAGTTTATAATTATTTATTATAATAATACTAACTCTAGTTACTAAATAAACGTATAAATAATAAAAGAATTATAAATAGTATATAACCCGAACGACTCCGACGTAAAATTATTAAAAGGTACTAAATTTATTAATACTATATAATATAATCTCCCGAGCGAAGTAAATACTTTTATATTTATATTTATTATATAGTAGTTATAATTAACCGTTAGTAAAGTCTTTAATAAAGTATATAAATACTATTTTATAAAAAATAGAAAAAAAGTAGTTAAAGAGGAAATTATCTACTATTTCTAGTACGGGTTCGCGATTATAAATAAATATAATAGGGTAAGGAATCTAGGTAAAGATTTATAGAATTCTCTTTAAATAATAAAGAAGACTCGCTTTAAATATCGCTTCTAACTTATAATTATATCTAGAATAATTATTATTCCGATCTACTAGATATTATAACCCTAATAAATATTATATATAATACTTTTTAGAATAATCTCTAGTATAAATATTACCTCTTTAAACTAGCCGGCTTAAAGATTTTTATTAATATTATTACTAAATATTAAGGTTTAAATAATCGACTATAAGAATTCGATAATATAATAAATATATTCGGGAATTTACTTCCTAAATTCTTAATACGGCGGTATAAGAAGAGTAATTAGAAAGATTATAATTTTATCGAGTTTAAAAAACTCTACCGAAGTATCTTTAAAACTAATTTTTCTTAAAATTATAAAGTATATTATATAACCCTCTTCACCCGTTAGAAGGCCTTAATAATAGAGAAGTTTATAAAATAATAAATTTACTAGGACGAAAATTAATATATTATTATATTTATACGGAATCGTCTCGACCGCCCGATTAATATTAATATTAACTAGGTATTTATAGTAATATAATTTCTTTATTTATATAATTATTTACTTTATCTCTCCGTCTCTTTAATTATATATAATTAAAAGTAGATTAATAAAGAGATCGAGAACTAGTATATAAATAAAGATAATAATCGGATATTAGAAAATTATATCCTAAATAGAGATTATATAATATTTAAAAAAATATCTCTTAAATTTAAAATTATCGCCTTCCTTTTTAAGAAATAGAAAGGAGTAAATATATTAATTATATCTTTATTTATTAAGATAATTCTAATAGTAAAACGGGTAAATCGTTTTTTTCTTTAAAATCTCCGATATAAAAGAGTTTAAACTCGTTTTTTTTAAATTATTAAATTTAACTTTCTCTTTCCTAATTTACCTTTTTATATTAATATTCTTTTACTATAGTACGTCCGAGAGGAGATTAAATTTAAAATACGAATATTCTTCGGGTTTAATAAAAAGAGGGACGCGGTTAAATATATATTTATATATAAAACTAATTATAATAATATATTACTAGAGAAGAATAAACCTAATATTTTAATTAAATTTATATATTAGATAGGCGTAGGCTTAAATCTAATTTATATAATTATAATTATTTTATATAAACCCCTCTACTTTATCGGGATATATAAATAAATATTAAAGAAAATATATTAAATAAAGTAGAAGGAGGAAGTATTCTATTATATATTAAATATTAATATTATAATCGAGGAGTACGCGGACGTAAAGTATAAATCGAAGATAAATTTTAAAGAGGACGCGTTTAAGATTATTAATACGGCGAATATAAAAGATATAAAAGATACTAACGTAGGTAATAATACTAGAAGGAGTATTAATACTAGGAATAATAATAATATCGCGGCGTTTCTTATTAATATAGAAAATACTATTTAAGAGGGTATTATATATATTAGAAAGAAAAGTAATTAAAGTAAATAAATATAAAAATAAAATATTATTAATTAAGTTAAGTCTTTTTATATTTTTAAATTATTATATATTTAGGCTTAAATATAAACTAGGAAACCTATTACCCCTTTACGCGCTTTTCTATATAATAATATTTATTTTTTATATAATAATATTTACTATAATATATTATTATTATTTACGATTCTAATCCTCTACTTTATTATATTTAGAAATAATAATAAAAAACCGAGTATTAGATTTAGCCTAGATCTAGGCCTAGATTTAATCTAGATATTCTTTAAATACTTTTTAAACTTAATTTAAATTTTATTTAATCTCTAAATTTATTATTAAAGACTTATACTCTTAATATTTTAATTATATCTATTATTATTTAACGCGGTATTTAACTATATATTTCTTAACCTCTTTTTAGATTTATAATTAATATAGAACCCCGGAAATTAAGGGTTACTAGCGAAGATCTCTAGAATAATAACGAAAAAGAAATATTAATTTATAAATATATTACCGAGTATACCTATACTATCTATAAAGAAGAAAGAAATATTATTCTCCTAATTATTAAAGAATATACTATCCTCGATTTGAAAATATAAATATATAGATTATACTATTAATTGAAAGTAAAAGGTACTAGAGATATTTAATTCCGAGGACGATAAAGAGTAAAATAATAACGGGGCGAATAATATTCAAAATAATAGTAATATAAAACCTACCTTTCGAGCTCCTCTACTAAATAACTAATATATAATACTTTTAGTATTCGAATACGGTAGTTATTAATAATAAGATATTATTTATACCTTAAAGCGGGTAGATAATAACGGTAGCTTTATTATTAATAGAACCTTTAAATCCTTTAAACTCTCTATATTTTAAATTTATTTATATTAAAATTAATAATACTCTTATTAAGCCTATAATATATATTTTTATTCCTAAATTTTTACTCTCCCCCCGCGGTTAATATTAAAAAAATCTTTAATTAATATTTATATTCTAGGTATCGAAGAGGATAACTAGAGATTATTACTAGTTAAAGCCGTCCGGCCCTTATAAGTTATAGTTATAAATAATATAAATAATAATTCTCTACTATATAAGCGAGTATTATTATTATCGCCGTTATTTTTATTTTTATTTTATCTATTATTATCCTCGCCCTTATTTATACCCTCTTTTTAGTTATTATTATTATTATTATTTTTATTATTTTAAAAGTTATTACTAGTATAGCCCCCGCTTAAATTCTAAATTATATCGCCGCTTTAAATTATAGAAATATAGGAGAGGGTTTACTCTCCTAGTTATTTTAAAATAAACGAAATATTTTACTAATAATTAATAACCGCGAGTTAATTATTATTATTATTAAAAAGGGTCTCTAGAGGTTAAATATATAGATTTAGTATAAATATAATAATATAGTCCTTATATTGACGGGTATAATTAAATAGTATAGAAGTTTATCTAGTAATATAGATAAAAGAAAAGCGTAAGCCTAAGATATTATTACTATTTATATTTATACTCTCGACCGCGTTAAATTTAACTATTTAAGAGATTACTAGCTCTTTTCTTAATACTATTAATATAATAATACGAGAAAAGTTATATACTTTAAAGTAGCGCGTAGTTTTATTATTAATAATCTTTTACTAATTAATCGGGATAGATTAAATTAGAGTTAATATAATTTCGATTTAAACTATAAGACCGTTAAAGGAAATCGGATATTATTAAATATACTCTTTATAAATTATAATTATATACTCGTAAAGAAATATAACGAGCCTAGTTATATTATTAATAATATTCTTAATATCTAATAACTTTATATTAAATATTATACTACCTCGAATTTTCTCTAAAAACTTTATTATAATAATATCGGATAAGAGACCTAAGATACGAACTATATAATAAATATTACTTTTATTATTATTAGAGGTAGAGTATACTTTATATTAAAAGAGATTAGAGAATTATAAATCCTTTATTTTAATTTCTCGCCGGTTAAATTTTATAACCTAGTAATACTCCTTAGAGTCGAAGAACCTTATATTTCTCTATAGAGTAACTTAATTTAATAGGACTAGTATATTACTAGTTTTCTTAAAAGCCTTAGAGACTATTCCCGCTTCTTTAATTATATTTATTAGAGATAATAAATAATTTAATATCTTTATTAACTCTAGTACTTTATTTATAATTTTACTTTTAGGGTAGTAAACCTATATTATTTACCTCCGCGTTAAACGTAGCCTCCTTTTATATATTAATAGTAATAATTTTATCTTAATTATTAAACGAGAAAGATATTAACGTTAAGACTAGTTATTAAATAATAATAAATACTACTCCGAAGAGTTATTAAATTCTAGAGAGAGTATATAGATATTTTTAAAAATTAATATTATTATTATCGTAATTATTTTAATAGCCTTATTTAACTTTTTACTACTATTATTATTAATAAAAAAATAACGAATATAAATCGAGTCTTCTATAAAGTCTAACAAGAATAAGTTAGTTAAAATTAATATTGATTAAGTATTCTCTAGTAGTTCTTTAAAGTTAAATAGGTCGTTATAATTAATATTAAATAGAGTTATATCTTTATCCGAATATTTCGTCTCTTTAATATCTTCGCTAGAAGTCGAAAGGTTAATTAGGTTTTTTATTTTAATTATTACTACCTCTAGTACTTTATTATAATTAGGGCCGCGGACGGAGGATAATTTATTACTATTAAATATAATTTTAGTTATTAAGAGCGCGAAAATAATATTAAAAACTTTCTATAATCTATTTTTAATTTATAAAAAATTATCCTCGTCTAATAGTATATATAGGATCTAATCTAGATTTAGCCTAAACCTAGATTAAACGTAAATAAAATTTATATCTCTACGATTAATTAGAATTATACCCGCTAACTAGCCTCTAGAATAATACTTACTTTTAAAAGAAATATTAATATTATATAAAGACTTATTATTATTAATAATAATAGTATTAATTATCTAAGTATTTAATAAGGGGTTAATATAATTATATATAATATAAAAGATATTAATTATTTTATAGAGAATTTGGCCCTAATATATTAGAATTTTAGAATTATTTTAGTTTTAATAGGGCTAGCGATAGAGCTTAACCCGCCGTCTTAATAGATATTTATAATAATATTCTTATTAAAGTCTACTCTATAATAGATTATTTAATTTAAAAGAAAGAAGTTAATACCCTCGTTAATATATTTATATAGGGTATCGCTAGTAATAACGTAAATAGTATTTATATATAGAAGTAAATAAATAAGTAATATATTATTCTAAATTATTAATTAATTACGAGTAGATATATAGAGTTTTAAAGTTTAATATAGAGTCGTAAAATTTAATATTAAAATCGCGATAACGAGGTAAAGCGATAGGGAAGTATTAAGATAATATAAATAACTAGTAGTAGGAGCTATAATATTTATAAAATAATAGCGTATATATATAATATTATAAAAATATTAGTATTAAAGAACTAGGGCCCTAAATATATATTAATAAAATAAAGTCTTAATATAAATTTAAACTAAATCTAGGTTAGATTTAAATAAAAGTTATTTAATAGTAGTTTTAAAATTAAAATCATTTTAGCGCGGAGCTAGTCCCGATTCGACTAAATAATTATATAATTCTTATATTATTCGAAGTTCTTTTCTATATAAATATACTACCTAGTTAAGAATTAACGATAACGAGGAGTATATATCTAAATTTATATAAAAAAGTATATAAATAATACTATATTAGGATATTCGGATTATATAACTCTATATACGACTAAATAAATAATTTAAAATTATTAAAAAGTAGTTTTACTAGTTCTCGGTATAGTATCTCTTTAATATTATAGTAATACCCGTACTCTAAATAAAACTCGATAGGTAGATTTAATATAATAGTTATTTCTTAATAAAAGTAAATAAAAGGTAATAATATAAAAGAGAAATATAATTATACTTCTATATTTATCGACCCTAGAAGAAGAATTTAGTTTAGTATTTAGCCTATTATTTATATTCCCTAATAAATTCGCCCGCGAAAATATTTTTAATATTTATTTAATAATTATATATAAATCTCTAGTCTTTCTAGGATAAAAGATATTTAGTAATATAACCCTTCTCCTTTTTAATAATATAATTATTAAGAATATATTTTAGTTTTTATTCTAGCTCTAAATTATCTTACTCGATTTCTACTACTTTAAAATTAATAAATCGTAGATATTTAAAAGGGTCTTTATTTAATAATAAATATTACTTTAACTATATTATTAAAAATATATTATAAATCTTCAAATTTTCCGAGATATTAAGGCGTTATACAAGTTTATTAATATAATTAAAAACTTTAAATAATTTAGTTATTTATTAATTATATTTACGACTAATAAATTTATTTATTAGAATATTATAATCTTTATATAAACGTAGTAAGGCCTAGTCCTCTTTATAGAAATAATAAAAGTAATAAATATAATTATAATACTTTTTATTATATATTTAAATATAGGTAATAATATCCGAAGTTTAAATATATATTAGTTTCTTTAGTAAAATATTATTCTCCTAACTTCCTAGGTCTAACGTATTATTAATTATAAAACCGAAAGTTATTTTATTTAAGGTATAATTAATAGGCTAGGAAAAGATATTATATAATTATATAATTATAAATAATAGTATCTCTTCCTAGACTTTATTATTTTATAAAATAATAATCTAGAATTATAATTTAATTTTAATAATTTAATTTATATACTCGCTCAATTTATCCGTTTATAGATAATAGGTAGTAGAAAATATTAAATTTACTTTAAACTTATTAAATAGAGTCTTTTATAAAGTATTTATAAACTTTCAATTATAGTTAGAAAGAATAATCTTCGGGATACCCTAGTCTATTAAATATAAACGATATAAAAGTATATATACTTATTACTCTACTTTTTATATTAATTTTCCTAGAATCGCGGTCACTTTTGAGAAAATTTATATATAATAATTATAATATTATCGAATCCTTTTTATAAAATGGGTAAAGTTAAAATAAAATCGATAAAAATTATATAAAAAGAAGAGGGCGGTATAAAAATAAATTATAATACTTTATAAGGTTTATACCTAGGAGTATTAAATAATTAATATTATAAATACTCTCCTAACTTTTTATTTAATATATATATATACTAGTACCTAGTTATTATCTTATAGTATTTATATCTTCTTATATATAAGCTAGAATATACGATATTAAATAAAACTTTAATATATAAAGAAGGTATATATAGGCGCTCCGATATATATACGCGATTAATAATTAAATTATTAGTATATTATATTAAATCGTTATCCCCCTTTGAAAAAGGAAGATCTACGACGTTCTTACTAATTTCTATATTATAATTAAGTATATAACTTATTTTATTTTAATAATTATTATTTTAATACTCTTAAAATAATTTTTATTTAAATTATATATTTATTTCTACTAGTATATAAACTTTATATATATATATTTAGAGTATATCTAGCTCGTTTTCTAAAAAGTCCCTAATTATATCCTTCTATTATAGTTAGAATAAAGTATCTAGTACTATATATTTAGCGCTAGATTTATAACGGATCTTTATATTTTAAAAATACTAAATATAATCTAAGGTCTTTATAATACGTAAATTCGTCTTTATTATAAATAAAGTAGTTATATTTATTTATTTAACTATACTAAGCGTAGCTCTATAATTAATATAGATAATTATTTTAGAAATTAATTCGATTATATATTTAATTTTAATAAATACTTATATTATTTCTACTAGTTTTATTTTAGTAAATTAATAATATATTTCTATATTCTTAAAGAGTTAGTTAAGAAAAAGGATAAATTATATTTAATTCTAATCGAGATAAAGATCTTTTAGTTTTTTTATAATATAATAAATTATAGCCCCGTAACTAAATTCTTTATTAATATTAAGGTCGATAAATAGTTCTTTTTTATTATTAAAATAATATAAAAAAGAAGGTTTAGAAAGAAAATTTCAAATAACTTTAAACGAACGAATCTCCTATAGAGAAAGTGATTTAAAATTAGTCTTTTTAGTATATCCCTATTATTAAATATATATAGGAGGTATTTTATTTAATAATATAATTTTCTTATTTTATAAAAACCTAGCTAGAGTAGTATAATCTTTAATATAATCTTTTAGTTAACTAGTTATTCCTAGGTATATTTTAAATACTACTAGCGTTTAAGAGAAAATTAATTATTTAATAATTATAAATTTTTCTTTAGAAGTTAATAACTTAAACGAGTTAATCTTCTAATTAAATAATATAATTAATAAATAATTAATAAACGCTTTCTTAGGATTAACTAAAATATTAAATTTAACGAATAAAAAAAATATTATATATAAATATTAAATATAATCCTCGAGGGTCTAAAAGAATATTATAATATTATTAATATATACTCGGGCGAATACTTTATAAATATATAGAATCTAGTTTATTTACTATTATATATATTTAAATAAATTCTTAAATCTTATTACTATAATATTAAAAGTTTCCTAGCCGCGGTATAATATAATAGTAAACTTATATTTATCTTTAAAGTATATATATTATTAATAGAAGAAACTAGCCGCGTCGATAATAGTAATCTAATAATAACTCTTGACGGCGTTAATTATATTATTCTATAAAGGTAAATAGTAGATATTTATTATAACTATAATATTTAGCCTTTAAATATTAATAATAACCCGGTTTTTCTTAATACTATTTAATTTTATAGTTTAAATAACGAAGACTAGGAAGTTAAATAAAGTAGTTTATATTATTTATTTAAACCGTCCCTAAATATATAATTTATTAAAGGTTTTATTAATAATCTTCCGGCTCTCGTTATTTATAGGATAAATATAGATTATTTTAAATACTCTATCTTCCTAGTCGGCGCGAAGTAATATATATATTTATTTTTTTTCTAGAATATTAATAAAGTCTCCTTCTATTATAAATATAAGGAATTAATTAATAACCTTTACTAGCTTCGGTTATTTACTATAAATAATAATATTATTTAAGAGGATATTATTCTTTACCGAAGTAATTACCTCTATTAACGGAATAGAAGGTCGAGAATTTATTAAGTTCTTTATATTTTACTACTTTAAAAACTCTTTAAAAAATAATAAATTAATATTTATAATAACCGCGTTATTAGATACGTTTTTAATAAAAGTTTCTTTATATTCTTAAAGAGGCCTTTATATAGCGAGCTCGCGAACGTCGTTATTATTTATAATAATATTATAATAGTTATTAAATTTAACCTCGACTATTTAGCCTAGTTTTATATTCTTAAAAATTTTAATATATTTATCCTTCTTATTTTTTATAAGTATTAATTTTATTCTATTATTAGTAATTCTAGTAAAGAGATATAAGTTAGTATTTATCGGTTTAAAGAAATAATTTTATATTAATAAATTAAACTTATAGATTTCGATAATTATAATAATTTATAAGGGGATTATTTTTGTTTTTATAATATATACCGGCCGGTTTATTCTTACACCTTTTAAATAAATATTAATAGAGTATTTTATATTATAACTACTAATATAAAATATTTAATAAAATATTAATATATTAATCCCTTTAGAGGTTATAATATTTATATTAATAAATATATCTACTTTAAGATTATCTATAATATAAATCTCCCTAGAGGTAGTCTCGGTTATTATTTTATTACTACTCTTATCTTTCCTAGGGAAGTATAGAGAAGTAATAATATATTTAGAAATAATATAGTAGTTAGTACTAATACTAGTAATTTAGAGTAGGGTTATTATAATATAGATTCTAACTTTTAGAAAGAAGCGCGCTATAAATTTATAATTAATAATAATTACTTTATAACTAGTATCCTTATAGCCCTTTTCTACTTTAATTTTAGGGTCTAGATCGATTTAAATATTAATATATCGGTATTTCCTAAATATTTATCCTATTCCCGTATTTTTAGAAAAGTCGTAGTTTAATCTAATAATAGGCTTTTATTTTAATTATTTATTATTTATTTTAATTTAGTAATAAGTTTCCGTATTCTCGTTTATTACTAAAGATTATTTACTTTTCTAAATAATATTTATAATTAAATATTTAGGGTAGGAGGCTTTAGTAGGGTTCCTATTAAAGTTTTAAATTCTAAAATATATATAATACGTTTTTAAAAGAGAACGACTCTTTATAAATATAGTACTCGATTTATTTAGGCGAATTAATAATAATTATTTTATAACTAGTTATTTCGTTTTATTTATTATAATATTTCTTTTATTATTAATCCTAGCTCTATTTATTAATATAATTAATATTAAGTATAGATTACTCTTCTATTTATAACTTTATAGTATTATTTTCTTAAGAATAGTCCTTTTATATTTTAATTTTATAATAAATAATTATATACCTAGGGAGTATTTAGTATTACCCGAAATAATTAGAATTATAACTACTAGTTATAGGCCCGCGGTTTTCTTAGCGCGGTTAATAATTAAGATAATTTTAATTTCTAGGAGGGAAAGGTATATTCCTAATACTATTATTAATAATTTATAGTTAAATAAGTAGCGGTTAAATTTAATAAAATTATTACTATATTTAAAAAATACTTAATATATTCTAATAGGCCGGATTAATAAATTAATAAGAAATAATTTAAAATAATTAATTCTATTATAGCTAGAATAAATTAAATTATTAATAATTCTATTAACTTTATTATAAACCCTCTAGCTTAGGAGGCGGTAAAGGCCTAGTTATTTTATTATTTTATATTATTCCTAACTAGACTTCTTCTTTAATATTAAGTAAATTAAGGAATTTATTTAATAAAATACTAGGTTTAAACGGATTAATAAAAGACTTAAAATAAAACTAATATAATTATAGATTATAAATATTTATTAATATATACTAGGAAAATCGGCGGCACTAGTTAAATTAAATGTCTTATTTATATATTATTTAAATATTTTACTAGTATATATTTAAGCGAATTTATATTTATTAAAATAAAGTTTATATATAGCTCCTAGCGTCTTTATTTTAAATTATTTAATAAAAATAATTTATTTATTTAGGGCTAGCGAAGATACGTATTAATATTTTAATATTAATATTTAATTTATTCGAGAACTATTTAATGGCTACTTTTTTAAAATATAAAAATAAAAGTTTTTATACTTCCTCTTCGCTATATTATTCGATTATATTATTAATATAATCCTTAAAGTTAAAAATATTCTTCTATATAATATATCTTTTTAAGGTAAATAGGTTATTCTTTTTATTATTCTTAAAATTAAAGAATTTAATCTCTTCGAGTTTTAGTTTATTCTAGGCGCTTATTTTAATATTAATATTATTATAATTAATTAAATTATTCTCCCCTATTAAGCCTTAAAGTCCTATTAAGTCTATTTTTATTTTAATTACTACTTTATTAATAACGGCCTAAATCTCTAGCGATTCTCTAAATATAATAATTAATAAAGAGTATATTATTCGTTTTAGAGATTATTTTACTATTTATAACTACCTAGTAAAATTATTCTTATTAATATAGAAAAGGTATAATTCTATATTAATATTATTATTACTACTATTTAATAAGGGGTTAATATAATAGTATATAATATAAAAGATATTAATTATTCTATAGAGGATTTGGCTCTAATATATTAAAATTCTAGAATTACCCTAGTTTTAATAAAGCTAGCGGTAGGGTTTAGCCCGCCGTTTTAATATATATTTATAATAATACTCCTACTAGAGTCTACCCCGTAATAATATTATTTTTATTAAAGTAGTATTTATATTAATATTATTAATATTAATAGTACTCTCTACTAGTTTCTACCCCTTTAATTTCTTTTATTCGGAGTTACCTCCGACTTTATATAATATATATTTTTAATAACTCTAATTTTATTTTCTTTAATTTTATTATTCCTAGGAGATAATTAGTTATAACGTAATATATATATTATCTAATATTATTCTAGCTAGGGTAATAGAGGTTAAAATCTTTTAAAAAAAATTATTTCCCTCTATTAATATTTCCTCTAATAGTAGTAATATTAACGAATAATTAATCGAGGTATATTATATTAGTAATAAATTATTATATTATAAATTTATATTTTCTTATATTAAAGGATTCTTTAATTAATAATATCCTCCTCTCCGATTTAATTCGATTAAGATTCTTTTTTAGTTCTTCGCTCTTTTAATATAATCTTTATAAAATATAAATCGCTTTTATAATAAACTAGCTCCTAGTTATTAATATCGATTCTTTTATTTATATAAAAATATATATAGGTCTCTAGGCCTCCTTTATATACTAAATAAAAATAATTAATATTATTATTATATAACGCCTAGGTAGTAGGGTTCTAACTAGGTTTTTAAATAATTATAATATCGATATTTTTAATTTATTCGTTTTAAAGTAACTTTATTATTAACTTCGATTCCTTCTTAATTTTATATTATATAATTTTAAATTAAATACTATAATTTATTATATATTAATATTATATTTATAAACTATTTACTTTTTAATTACTTAGTAGTATTAATTCTAGCCGGTTTTTATTTAATTAATCGAATACTATTATTAAAAGATTATTTAAAAATAGACGATTATTTACCTAGATATTATTATTGATTTATTGTTTTATCTCGGCCTCTCTACTTTCCTAGGTATAATAATAATATTTTAAATTTTATTAATTATATTTAATATTATTTTCCTCTTTCTTGTACCTCTAGTCGGTATTAATATAAACCCGTTTTTAATTAGTTATATTTAAGACCTTGGGGGTATTATCCTCGATAATACCGCGAACTATTTAAATTTATTCTTTAATCTTTATTAGATTCGGTATATTTCTTTTTACCTAATTAGGTTCGCTTTATTTTAAGATTTATAATATCTAGAGTAAATTATATAGCGCTTCTCCTTTAGGCTTCTAATATTATATTTATATAATTAATATAATTCTATATATATTTCGTATTTAGGCTAGTTCTTATATATTAAAATTATATAATTATATTCTTAATATTTAAAATATTACTTCGGGTCGTTAATTTTTTTTATTTTTTATATAATAATAGTTACTCGCTTTTTAGGAAATTATTTATTATTAATTTATTTATTATATCCGAGTCCGGGACTTCGAGGAGGAGTATTAAATACTTCTTTTTACGGCCGTATTTATTTATTTTAAAAACGAATCCCGGTTATTTAATATTTATAATATCTAAACCTAGGTATAATTTTTTTTTTTAATAATCTTATTATTATTTTATAATTATTTATATCGAACGCCTCTTTTTTTATATTATATATTATTACTATATAGGTTTATTTTATTACCCTCGTTAAGGGGTTAATACTTTTTATTTATTTTATTATTTTTTCTAGCTCCTATTTTACCTCTATTATTATATAATATAAAACGAAGTCTCTTTTTATTATTTATTTTACTCCGATAATTAATTTCGTTATTAAATAAACTCCGTTTCGATATATTTTAATTAATAAAAAATTAATTATCTTTTTTAGTTATTCTCTAGTCTTAGTATTATTTACTTTAAATATTAATTATTTAGTTTTCGCGCTAGTCGCTATTATAAAGAGAGAGGGACTCGTTTCGGTTATATATTTTAATAAAATTAATATATTTCTACAGGTAATATTAGCCTAGTTTAATATTAATAATATAAATACGCTCCTCGCCCTAAATTTTTAAACTTTTTATTTTAGTAATTTTATTTAAGCCTTTTAAAGCCTACGCTCTTCTATTAATTCTTATATATAATTAAATATTATTCTTAACGCGATTTATATTAATTATAGTTTATAATATATTATTTATTATACCTCTTTATATTCTATATCTTTTTTAGCCTTTATTATAATTATTATTAATATTTTTAATATTCTTATACCCCTTTTATATCTTCTTATTTAATTACTAATCCTATTTATTTATTACGACGTCTTCGTTATATTAGAATATATTAATAATTTATATTTACCTCTTACCCTAGTACTTTAAATCTTATCTTTATTATTTATATTTTTTTTTATCTTAATTAATTTTATACCCCTAAGACTTTTTAGGTCAATAAAATCCTATTAATCTAATTTTTATCTAATCTTTTCTCTTAGAATAAAAACTAGATATATATTATATATATTTTAAATATATATTTCTATATCTCTAGATAATACTATTATTAAGGATATAATTAAATATATTAAATAATTCTAGTAAACGGATATTATTTATAATCGTTAATTTTAAAATATTATTAAAATAATTTTAAATATATTTAATCTAGCTTTATTTAATAGGGCTAGAGAATCTTTATATTATCTTTTAAATATTATATATATAATCCTATATCTTTTACGATATTAGTATATATACTTTTAGAGAACTAGCCCTTAATATTATAAATAAAGAAAAACGAATATATATATAGGAAACTCTACTTATTATAATTATAATTAAAGGTCGAGTTAATAAAAAGGAAATAAACTTATTAAACTTTACGAGATATATAGTTTTTATAAGAAATTAGAGAAGAAGTACTAATACTCTAAAATTAAATATTAGTATTTATATTCGGAATAGGAGCCCGATAAATTTAAAATAGAAATTAAAAAAGTAGTTTATTTAAATATTAAAAAACCAAAGCTAGTTAAAATAAATAAAGATAACTATATATATTTTATAAATAACCTAGCCTATTTATAAGAATTATTTAATAATTACTTTATTCGGGGTATATTAATATTAATAATAATTACCTTAGAAATAAATATCTTTTATTAATATATTATTAATAGCGGATATATCCGAAATTTAATTACAAATTTATTTTATATAATATTAAAATTAGTAAACTCTAAATTAATATTAATAATATTAAATATACTCTTTTTATATTAAGAGTATTATATATACTCGAAATAAGTATATATTTTATTATTTATAACTTAATTTCTTATTTATAATAAAGCGGCCGTCGGGCCTTTAAGATAAATAGATAAAATTAAAAAAACTAAAACGGAAAAGAAATAGAGAGAAGAGATAAATAATATTTTAAAATAATTATAATTAACGACTATTAACTAATAAAGAGAGGGAATAAATTATTAATAAATTAGTATTTTTAACTAGCGAGGTTTCTTTAGTAATTAGTAAACGCTACTAGTAACCCTACAAGAAAAGGATTCGCGGAACTCTTTTATTAATAAAGTAGTTTTATTAAAGTAGGTATATAAATTAACTAATCTACTTTCTAGATATAAAAGCGAAATTTAACCTCTTTAAATTAAATAACTAAATATTTATTTAAAGCGCTATATTTATAATTTATTATATATATAAATTATTTACTCTCGATTTATAATAACCGCTAGTAGCCTTAAATATTAATAATATTCCTCGCGCCTTTATAAAGTAATACTAGTATATCCGTATAAATTATATAAGGTAATAAAATATTATTAATTTACCTTTAATCGCTTTAAAGATCGGTTTTATTTATAAATTTAAAAATAATAATACCTACGAGAGTTATAATTTAGGCCGCTAGTAGTCGACCTTATATAAAAACGAATATTAACGAGGAAAATCCCTACTATATTTTATTTATAATAATTTAGTTAATTCGTTAACCGTTATCAAATTTAAAGACTATAAGTATTTAATAATTTAAAGATATAATAATATTAAATATATAGAAATAAAGCCCTTAATATTTAAAAGCTAAATATTCGGGTTATTAAATAATTTAAAACTAAATATAAATATAGCGACTAGATAATTTATCGCTTATATATTAATAATAATAACGAATATATCTCTAAAGAGTTTTAAAACTACTTAAAAAATAAAAATATTATATATAAATTTATAATACCTAGAAATCTCTAGTAAAATAGTAAATCGGAGTATTTTAGTTATATTATAATAGTTAAACTTTATTTTTTATTTATTAACTCCGGCCTCCTACGTAACCTATAATTTAAACTCGTTTAAATAATTATTTATTTTATTATTTATAAACCTGTTCTTAAATTATCTCTCTCGTTAATTAAATTATTTTTAGGCCTACGCCCTAATCTCTTTTATTTATATATAATTAATTTAGTAGTTTAAATTATAAATCGAAAATAGAAAATATCTAAAGGAATTATATTCTTCGTTTATAAAATCTAATAATAGTTAAAATAATCCGTTTAGACTTTTTTTTAAATAAAAGCGCTCTTTATATATTTCGAATTAAAATAATAAATTAATTCCCCCTATTAAATACTAATAATATATAACGCTAGGGGAGAAGTAGAACGAATCGATTATTATTAATTTTATTTAGGATAATAAAGTGTTTATATTAAATTTATTTTCTTTTAAAACTTTTAATACTTCTTTTAATACTCCCTCTTCTAGTAATATACTAGCCGGTAACTCCCTAATTATAATTATATAAATCGAATTAATTAATTAAGTTATTAGAGATTACTTTAATCTCGATTTACTAAAAATAAAAGTTATTATTATTAGATTCATTTAGTTTATTCGTATTATTTTCTTAAATTATTAATAATAAACTTTATAAATCTAGGACTTATATTAAGATTATTCGAGGTAATTATATAATTAAATAATAATTAATAATAAAAGATAAACTAAAATCATTTATTTAAAATAATATATAATTATTAGTTAGGCTCCTAGTTACTAGGAAAACTTTTATTAATAAATAAATATTTATTTTTAAACCCCCCGTTTAAAAGAAGAGAGGATCCTATAATATAAAATATATTAAATAATATAGGGTTTCGAATATAATAAAGGTTTTAACTATTACGAAACCTTCGTAATAATAATTAAATTATAAAATTATAAAATTATCTTTACCCTAGTAGCTATTTATAATTAGGATATTAAATATATAAATATTAAAACTACTTTTTATATAAAGTTATTAAGGAATAATTTTAGATAAAATAATTTATAAGAGCGAGTTTAAATATATTAATATATAAATTTAAAAAAGTCTTATATAGGTTAGAATAATTTATAAAAGTATAATATAAAATCTTTATTAAATTCCTTCGCTCTTTAGGTTTAGAATTAACTAGTATCGGTTTTAATATTTTTATTAACTTTAGGACAAATATTATTATTATTATTTATATAAATAATCTTTTTATTATCGGCCTAAAATCGCTAATATTAACTCTATTAAATTAAAATTAGATAATTACTTCTAAATAAAGGACCTCGGGCTATATACCTTTTATCTAGGGATAATTATTTTATATATACTACTTTAATAAAACTCTACGGTTTAGTTAAACTAGATATATTATAGAGGTCCTTAAAAGATTTAATATATAAAAGTATAAATTATAATTTATAATTTATTAATATAAATATCTCTATTAAACTTTATAAAATAAAGGATAATTATATTACTCCTATAATATTCCGGTTTAAATATTAATCCGTAGTAGGATTCTTTATATATACTATACTAGGTACTCGTCCTAATATAATATATATAGTATTAATAGATAATTAGTATAGATTAAATTTAATTACTATTTATTTAATTATTATTAAAAGGATTTTTCGATATTTTAAATATTATTATAAGTTACCGCCTTATATATAACGAACCCCTAAATTAAATATCTAGATATATTAATATTAATTAGGTAGGCGATTATAATAGTCGCTCTTCTATTTTAAAATAATATTAGAAATAGTATTATTAACTAGTCCTTAAAGCCTTAGTTTATAATCGCGTTATTAACTTCTAAAATTAACTATATTAAATAGATTTAGGCTTTTAAAGAAATTATTTAATTACGAAATTTATTTACTTTATTATCCGAAACTATTATATAAGTTATAGTTATTTATTATAATAAATAAAGGGTTATACCCCTCGTAAAGAATCTCTAATTCTATACCCGAACTAAGTATATTAATATTAATTAATAATATCCTATCCCTCTATAAGATTATAAGATTATTTAATAACGGTTAACTCGCCTACTATAAGTTAGAATATAATAGTTAGAAACTAGTATATTAACGGTTATATAATAGTTATATAATAATTAAATAGTGATTAAAAAGTAGTTAGAAACCTCGATTAATATTGTACCTCCTCTTTTTAAAACTTATAAACCGTTAATAATTTATAGAGAGTAAATAGTTAGATAATAAATATAAATAATTAATTAATAATTAAATAACGGTTATAAAACGGAATTAATCTAGTAAATTATAGGGTTAATAATTATATAACTATATTATTTATATTATTATTATACTCTTTATTACTATTTATAATTACTAGCTAGAATAATTATCGGCTATATAAAAGACTTTCGTATTATAATTTTATTATTAAAGCCTTGGGCCCCTTTTATTAAAATCGTTTCGCCGAATATTACTTTATTACCGTATTACTATATTATTTTATTATTTTATTACTATATTATTTAATCTCTTTATTAATTTATTATTATATTTAATTATTATAAATATATTATTCTTTATTTATATTCTATAATATACTATATCTCCTAAGGCTAATCTAATTTACTAGGAATATTAATTATTTTATAATAAAGAATTAGGAGTTTATATATCTACTAGGTTCCTTTAAAATAATATATTAATAACTTTAATAATAGATTAAAGACTAGATAATTTATATTTATCTTATTATTAACTCTCGAAAGATCTTATTTAAATAACGGAGTTATAATATATATAACTAAAAAGTATACTTCCTCCGGTAATAAATATAATTAAAATATTATACTAACCTAACTTTAATATTATTAATAAATAAATAGTTATTAATATTGTAAATATAACGATAATTAGCTCTACCGAAGGCTTCGTTAATATTTATATAATTTCTACGAATCTAAAGATAATAATCTACGAATCTATATAAATAATTTTATAGTATTATTTTAATACTTTCTAACTTAAATCTAATATATATATTTTATATCTATTCCGATAAGCTATTATTAGATATTAAATAAATAAATAAATACTATAAATTAAACTTTATTAAATTAGTAGATATTTTAATACGGAAGAAGGGGTTTAATTCGAAACCCTTTATTAATAATTATATAAAGTTATATTCGCCGTCGCCGGTTATAATATAGAGATATTTTTTATTATTATTAATAATCTACTCTCTATTAATATAAAGCTCTTTATAAATATTAGATATTATATATCGAGTAGCCTAAATATTTTTATTATTTCTAGGTAATTATAATTTTACACTTTTATTAAATTTAATTATAAAGATTATTTTATAATATTTTAAGTAAATAAATATCCTATAAGGTTAAAAGAGATAATAACGTCGATTATATCTTTAAAGATTCTAAAAAGATATTAGTATCGAGTAACTAGATAATAATTATTTAATTATTTATATTTTAACTCGCTAGCTAGGATATTAGAATTTATAAATATTATATATTCCTTAGTTTTTTCCCTAAGGTATAGGTTTATATATATATTAAATAATATTAAGAATCTTTAGAATTTAACAGTTAAAGATTTCCGTACTTTATTTTTTTAGTTACTTTTTTATTTACTCTTTTATTTACCCTTTTATTTACCTCTCTACCGCGCTATAAATAATAGTACTACTTTCTTATCTAAATTAAAGCTAGAATAAATTACTTATAAAAGAATATTATTTAAGACTTTATTATTATTTTTATTATTTTTATTATTATCTTTATCGCCGAAGCCTTCCGTAAATATTATTATTATAATATATAAAATTAGTTTTTAATATACCCGACGTATCTTTATTATATATTAATAAAGGATATCTAGTTCGATATATTATTAGTAGTTTAAAGTAATATAAACTAAAGCTAATTAATTATAATATTACTTCGAAGTATTAAAAATATTAATAAAGTAGTTTTATTAACTTCCGATAAGGATTATAATTAAATATAAAATATTAGACTTTAAATTCGGTTTTAGTTTAATAAAAATTGAAAGTTCTAAAAGATTTATATATATAATAATACCGGGTTAAATTATTAAAGATTAATATTATAAAAAAGTTTTAGAGGATACGCCTAAGATCTTTATATTCGAAATAAAAAGTATTATAAATTTATATTTAAATAAAGTCGAGGGCTAGAGTAAACTTTGTAATTAATAATATTTTAAATCTAATATTTATATCAACAATAAAATTATTAAGGTTTTTTATAATATTAAGATTTTTTATATATTTCTTTTATTTAATAATCTCCTAATAATATCTTTTATTTTGAATAATATTATAATCTAGATCTACTCTCTTCTTTTAAATAAAAGTATATACGATATTCTTTTTAAATATTATATTATATAAAACCCCCCTTATTAACTTAATAGGTAAAGTATATTCTCGAGAAATATTATATTAAAAGTATATATCGACTTTATTTTATTATTAATTTCTAGTTCTAGTCTTTAATCTAATTCTTAACTAAACTTATAAAAAAGTTTAATAATATTAATAATATTCGTATTATAAGGCCTTAGTATTAATATAAATATATTTACTAATTTCCTACGCTCTACGTAATCGAGGTATATAAGAATTAAATAAAAAACCGTAAAGACTCGATATATATTCCGATATACACTAAAGTTATCGATAAATAATATATATAATAAGGAGGTATAATAATTACTAATAAAACTTCTAGATATTTATAATTAAAATAAACTATTTTAAATTTATACGGGTTTAGTATAATTAATATAAATATTTAATAATAAATATTTAGAAACTAAAAACTCTTTTAATATGAAAATAATTCTTAGTATAAATAACTTCCTTTTTCTCCTTATCTTTATTATATTCTCTATTAGAATATAGGAGTACAGGACTATTTAATAACTACTTAGTAAATAAATACTTAATAATATTAAGTATTAAGGTCTTATATATATATTCGTTTTTATCCTCTATAAATAATTAATTAAGAAGTATTTCTATTTATTATAATTTAATAAGTTATGAGCCCGGGCTCTACGTATATATCCGTTATATACTCACTATATTATTATAATATTAATAGTAGTAATACGGCGTTATTATATTATTATAACTATATTTAGGACGCACTAGATTACGCCCGTAAAAAAATTTTAAATAAGGGGCTTAGTACCTAGAATATAGTTCCGCCGGCCCCGCCTCTACTAGAAAATAAATAATCGTACTATATAATATCTACTAGAGAGTAGCTAAATCGTTTATAAAGAGTTTATATACCGCTAGAAAATAACTAATAAGTAAAGCGCTATTAGAAAATAGTTAATTATTATACTAGGGAGTAACTAATCGCCGTAATTAATTAATATTAACGTACTTTATATATACTTTAATAAATACCTTAAGGGTAGTTATATATAATAATTATTTATTATCGTTAATACCTTTATATAATTTATTAAAATCGTTATTAATATACTATAACTTTAAGCTTATAAAGTCTTTTTAAAACCTAGAATAATTAAAATTAATTACCGCTATAACTCGTTTACCGTCTTAAAAAATAAGCGTTAGTAGTATATAACTAAGAATAAACTTATAACTCCGTAGTTAAGGGGAAAAACACTATAAATTATAATTATAAATCGTAGTTATAACTATAACTCTTATTATTAAAGTAATTACTAAAGTTATTTATCTCTATTTTTTTATATAGAGTAATAACGAGTTAAACCTTAAATATATTATTTTCTAAACTTCTAGCCTCGTCGTTTAAAACGGTTATAATAATAGTGATTATTAAAACGGAAATAGTAACCGTCTAGGCCTAGGTTACCTCGTTTTATAACTAAATATTAATATATTCTTTAGAGATTTTTAACCCGTACGTTCTAGCGGACCTAATATACGGTTAAGAAAATTTATATAAAAGTATATAACGATAAAAGATGCGACGATAAAGTATATATATATTATTATTAATTTAATTCGCTAGCTACCTTTAGTTACTTTATAAATAAATTAATACTAGAATTATTTAACGATATTAAGTTATTTAGCCTAACTCTTTAAATACCGCCACTATATCGTAATACCTAAAAGTTATTTAAATATTCGATAAAGTCGAAAATTTAGTTCTATAGAAAGTTTCGTCCGATAGAAGTAAAAAATACGTAATAATTTTAATACTATAAATTTATAGGAATATTTCGAAGATCCTCTTATTAAGACTTTAGAACTAGATATTAATAAATTTAATTATATAATCGAAGCTACGCACTAATAATTTAGTAATAGTAAAATAATTTATAATATCCTTCGTCGTACCGTTAATCCGGTAATATACGTAAAGATTAAAATTAAAAAGATAACTTTATAAACCTAGATAATAATTAGAAATAAATTTAAACCCCGTAACTCCGGCTATTTATATATTATTTAAAATAAACTCGATTAGTTTATTATTTCTTATTACGATAACTCTAGCGATTATATTAATAAATTTTAAATTATTTACAACGAGCTTTACGGGTTTAATTATCTTAAACTTAATAATAATATTATAATTTAATAATTTTATCGTAATTTTAATACTAAATATTAACGATTCTACGAATCCTTCGCCGAAGATTATAATCTATTTAATATTAATAATATAGTTAAGATATTCTTTAATATATTTATTTATATTTTTATAATACCCTATACCTTTAGGCTAGTACCGTTAATACTAGTTAATTTACTCTTATTATTTATAATATTTAATAACGAGTTTAAAGGCCTAACTAGGAAGGAATTATTCGATTTTATTTATATTATACCGACTTCGTAGAATAAGTTAAGTACTATATTATTTATAATAAATTATAATATAATAATCTCGGCTATAATAATTAACGTAACTATAATTATTATAATCGAGGTAGCCGCGGCGGTAAAGGCGGAAGAGGTAATAATAATATTATTAAAAATAATAATAATAATAAGAATAAAAATAAATCGCTTTATAAACGGGCTAGAGCCGATACCGAAGGAAATATAAAATTTTATTATATTTTAGCCGGTATTAACTCTAAGGTCTCCTAACTCTAAATATTCGATATTAATTATACTATTTATACTATTTATAACTATTTTATATTTATAGAATATATTAAATTTAAAAGCGCCGATATTATTAACGGTTATAAGAGTAGGCTAATACTATATAATAATTAAATTATTAAATTATTATATTTAGGCGATAACGGTATCTAGTATTTATAAATTAATAATATTATATATATTCTTAATAGTAGTTTTAATCTTATTTTATATATTAAACTCTAGCGAGTTAGTTATATACTAAATTTTATTTTAAAGAGGATTTTAATAAGATTTAAAAATATTATTATAATTCTTTAGGAGTATAATCTCTACGTCCTATATATATATAAATAAAACTAACTCGCTTTATCTATTATAAATACTAAGGCTTTAATTTTATAATACGAGAGACTCGGTTATCTAGATAAAAATAACGTTATATATTTATTCTAAATAATCGATAGAATCGACTTATCTAAAGTTAAAAAAGATAATAATTACGAAATATATAATATTATTAAAATATATATATATTTATATAAACGTCGCCTACGGTAAAGACGATTTAAATATAATATTATTTATAGCGATATTATTAACCTAAAAGCCTATAATTTCGGTTTTATAATTACGTTTATTAACGATAAATATAAATATAATTATTACTATTTTATCCCTTATAAAATAAGTATCTTCGGTATATTCTATAATTATAAAAGTATTAAAGAATACGGAGACTATAGGATTTATTACCTCTATATTAATAAAGATCCTATATATACTAACGGCGAGTTTATTAATTATTATTTTAAATATAATATTATTTAAAATTACTCTATCCCTAGTAACCCCTAAATAAATAGTATATTAAAGTATATTAGCTAAACTTTATTTAAGAAAGTATATATTTTATTAATTAATAACGGACTCGATAATAAGTTTATTCTAAAGTTTATTTTTATAGTAAACTAGCTACGAAATCGGTCTTTTATTATTATAATAAATATTACGCCTTATTAGGGCTCTACTAGAATACGCCCTAATTTATTATATTTATATAATATTAACTAAATAGGCCTATATTAAGAACGTTATATTATAAGTAAAAAGTAGTAAAAGTTTATTAATCGCGGTAAAAAAGGTATATTTATTAATTATAAAGATAATTATTTCTACTATATATTAATATATATAAGTAAAGTACTCCGCTTTACCTAAATTCGGTAAACCGAAGAGTATACCGCTAGTAGTAATAAATATACTATAGACGACGGTATACCGCTAGTTAATAAAGTTTTAATAATAATACCCCGTTAAGGGGGCGATATTATAACGAGATATAAAAATATTTTAAAGTTATATAAATTATAGGGTAATTTAGAATCTAATATTAATAATTATAATATTGATTATAGTAGTAATAATAGATAACTAGCTAAAATTACCCCGCCTAGTCGTATTAAATTAATAGAGGATATTATTCGGTCTTTACCACTACTATAACGACTAATTAAATATATTATATTATTAAGGCCTAGAATAAAGTTATTTATATTAAATCTATAATTTACGCTAGGTTTATAACTAGTATAATAATTATAAATAAATCTCGCCAGCGACGCTAATTCTAAATCGATTTATATAAATACGCTAGAAAACGTAGATTCCGAATATAATATAAAACCGGCCAAATATTTTTCTAGCTCCGGTATTAATATACCCGTAATACCGATAACTTTAAATAAATATCTAGAGTTTCGTAAACCTACTTTATCTTTTAACTTATTAGTTTTATTTATTAAACTATAGTAGGTAGAAATACTTCTTAATTAATTATTTATAGAGGATAAGAGCGAATATACGTGTAAGACCCTAATACTAAGTATTGTTAAGTATTTATTTACTAAGTAGTCTTGTACTCCTATATTTTAATACTTTTACTCGAACGAAATTCTTTATTAAAAAGTCTCTAAAATAGCCCCGTATTCCCCCTATTTTAGGGTCGTTATAATAGGCTATAAAAACTAAAATTATAATTTATAAAAGTTAAATTATAGGCCTAAGTTATAATTAATAGGGGCTAAACTATAGGGCTAAACTATATCGGTAGAGGTTAAATTATAGAGTTAAAATATATTATTAAAGGTTAAGTTATAGGGCTAAATTACGTCGATAAGAATTAAGAGAGTAAAATTCCGTTTTTTAATAAAATACGGTATTTTAAAAATTTTATTCGATAATTAACCTATATACACTAAATTTAGGTAGTAATTAAGTCGGAGTATTAATAAACGATATAAATATTATAAAAAGATTATTAGAAATAATCGGATATTATAGGGTTCATAGGGAAGTAGTTATTAAAAATATAAAGACCGCCTAAAATACTACGGGGACCACTTTAAGTACTACGACTATAATAATATATAATTATAACGGATATTTAGGGGATATTCTAACGACGTATATATTTATTAATAAGAGTTATAGGAGGGCTAAGTGAGAACGATAAATTATAAAATAATTTTATCGTCGCTGTATATAACTTAAAAGTATTTAAAGCGAGTTAGGATATATCGTTATACGTACGGACGCGATTAGGCTGAAACTTAGAGAGTATATTTTATAAGGGCCTTAGATAAGACCTTAAAGATTTAATAATAATTTATAAAGTAGTTATTAATTAATATTAAATCGTATTTTAATTTTTAATTTACGGGGAAGGCGCTAAATATATATTAAATTTTAAATACGGCTCTTCGAGTACGCCTATAAAGTCGTATTTTTAATATATAGAGGTTTAAAAATCCTTTTATAGGAGTATTAATAAACTTTTATATAAATTATTAAAGATTTAAAGTAACCCGAAAGATATTAAATTTAATTTTAAAAAGGGTTTTAATAAACCTATTAACGATTTAATCTATTATAAGAATATAACGGAATTTAATTTCACTTAAGACGATCTTTTCGTGTTAAAAGTAATATTATAAATTAATATATTTAATACGACCGTAATTTTAGAGGTTCTT
>JAABUS010001623.1_pt1 | contig 47632 bp, 1 predicted proteins | sample 5560161 | NCBI WGS metagenome assembly JAABUS01 (sample SAMN10711885, study PRJNA513376) | rock metagenome | isolation source: Antarctica rocks | place: Antarctica: Victoria Land, Trio Nunatak nord | collected 2016-01-04 | reverse complement strand
GTCTAATTTTATAATCTAAATAACGAAGACTAGGAAACTAAATAAAGTAGTTTATATCGTTTATTTAAATCGTCCCTAAATATATAGTTTATTAAAGATTTCGTTAATAATTTTTCGGCTTTAATTATTTATAAAATAAATATATACTATTTTAAATACTTTATTTTCCTAGTCGGCGCGATATAATATATATATTTATTTATTTTCTAGAATATTAATAAAGCCTCCTTCTATTTAAAGTATAAAGAATTAATTAATAATCTTTATTAACTCTATATCGGTAAATCTTAAAAGTAAATATTAATATATTTTAAATATTATTAACTCTATTAGAAAGCCGTCTACGGGTTTATATTAAAACTCTATATTAAATACCGACCCGAGGTTTAATAAAATTAGTAAATTAAGAGTCCAGGTAAAGTCTTATTAATAAATAATATTTACTATTAATAGGTTTAGTAACTCGATAAATAATTAATAATTTAAATATTAGACGAATAGGCCTATTATATACCCTATAGTATATATATTTATATATATATTAATATACGTTATAGTATAGGTTATAGTATAGGTTATAGTATACCCTATAATATACGTAATAGTATACGCAGTTTACGTATACTATTAAATAGTATATAAATAGTATACGAATAGTATACGAATAGTATATATAAAGGTATTTTAAATAGTATACGATATATACCCTCTATAGTAGTTTTTAAAACATTAGACGAAAGCCCCTTCATCGGTAAAGCGGGGAGTTAGTATTCTCTCGAAAAATATATAAAATATATTTAGATCTATTTAGCCTATATACTAGCCCTAGAGATTATTTTAATATTTATTTTTATTAAGAGTTACTAAGAGTAGCCTTTTCCTATTAATAGTTATTATTTATTATCTTATACGGTTATATTAAATACGAATACGCGCGAATCGTATCGGGCGATTATATCGTAATCGGAGTAATATATTTATTAAACGCGTAAATTACTATTAATAGATCGTATTTAATAAATATATATATCGTTATTAGAATAATACATTTATTAAATATATAAGTCTATATTATCGTCCTATTTATCTATATTATTATTTATAATTTTATCGATTTTAACGATTTCTTTATTTTTATCACTTTATTAATCTTTAGTAATTTCTCCGCCGTAATTTAAATCGCCGCTCTTACCGCTACCGTTACTATTATTAATATTATATAAATTTACGCGCTTAGTATTAAATATATATTTATTAAAGTTCTATAAATAATTACTAATTTTATTCGATATATAGTTATTATCTACCTCTTTCCGACTTCCTTACTATATTATTTAATTAATATATTATTATTTATTAAATTTTATATAAATTATATCGTTACCTTTATTCTTCCTTAATTTTTTTTTTTTTAAATTTTATTATTATTTATAACTTCTTCCCTAGTTATTTAATATAAGTTTTATATTTATTTTTATTATCGCTCGATATAATCGAGTTAATATTATTTCTTTTATATTAAACCCGATTAGGTTCTTCCGGTATAAAGGCGGTTTAAAATTCCTTAAACCTTTATAATTTAAAAATAATTTAATCTTTTAGTTATTTTTCTCTTTATATAATATTAAGGGTATATTTCTCTTTAAGGATAGAAGTTTTATATAAACTACTTTATACTTTAATTTTTATATTATTATTAGGTTCTTTTATTCTAACGGAGGTTTATTTAAAATTTCGTAGTAAAAATAAAAGCGAGTCGGGGGCGATATTGACAAGGTTATAATATATATTTAGTAGTAATAATTGATTAATTAACTAAATATTCGTCTTAAACGAATAAGGATAGTTAGTAGTTTTCGCTACTAAGAAACTAACCTAGTATAATAAGTACGGTATAGCCGTAATAGTTATTATTAAATAAATAAAAGTCATCGCCCCGATAGTATAAATAAATTAAATATTTAAAGAAGCGGTAGTATAAAGGGTATCTCTATAAAACGGTAGCGCTAGTATAAAGAGAATTCTATTAAACCGAAATTACTATAGTAGGAAGTTTCGTTTATATTAAATATTTATTTATATTATTCTAGTAAACTAGTTATAAGCGTCTTTATAATTCTTAATAACGTTAAGTATATACTATAGTTACTTTATAAATATTTATTTATTATCCTCGGGCCTATATCCCTTCTAACGAACGAGGTATTATATAATTATATTTTTAGTTTTCCTAAATCGATATTATCGCTTCCGTAGTAATTTATTTATTTCTTATTCTTCTTCGTTATTAACGATAATCGGTAGCGGAGCTTTAGTATATCTCCTATACGGGTCCTCTCTTTATTTAATAATAAATTTAAGGTAAACGACTAAAACTATATTATAAATAAATATAGTAGGTAGTAACTTAAGACGGTATATAAATCTACCGATATATTTAGTAATTTAAAAAGGTCCGACGAACTATTAACTAGTCTTTTTAGATAGAACTCCGGCTATTTAATATCCTTTATATAAATATAAATAAATATAATCTCTAACCTTAAAGAATATCGGTTTATAGTAAATATCGTAATATTTCTTTATCCGGAGCGACGCAAAGGTAATAGTATCCTACGCGTCGATATATTCGGGACGATAAACGGTAATAAGGAATACTTCGACTCGGTAAACTTTTATTATAATATTCTTTATTTTTATAGTACTTAATCGTATTCTTATAATAAGACGTTACGTATTATAGGAGGCTTTTATCGTTCTTATAATAAGAATTCCTACGTTACGGAAGGCTTTAAAGATATCTACTACGTTAAACTAGGAAATATTAAAATTATTAATATATAATAAGTTAAATAGCTCCTTAATTTTAAAGTTATATAAAATCTCGGTAGGCGCTAAGCGGGTATTATTATATTTAATAAAGTTATTTAATATAGCCGAAAATTACGGTAGTACTACCGGTTATTTATACGCGTCGACTATTAATAAGAAGTATCTTAGGGTAATTTCGACGACCTCGTTCGATTTCTTAAACTATTCGTCGATCTAAGGGTGATATATAGTCGAATAAAGTATATTAATATTTAACTCCGTTATAATCTACTTTTATAACTACCCGATAAATCGAGTATCTCGGTCGTTAATAATTATTAACGGAAGACCCTAATTTAATAGTAGAAGTTTTATTAATAAATAGTAAATTTATTAAAGTCCGCCTTAAACTACCTTACCCGTAATTAACGTTATTATTTTATTAAATTTATATATAACCGATATTACGTAATCCTCGCCGGTGGAAACTTCTAGTAGAGCGAGGATAAAGTTAATAATAATAATTTTAAAGGGTTTATACGGCGAGTAAATCGGTTATAACGAGTTATAAAATTAATACCTAGGCGTTTAATATAATTAATAATAAAAGTAGTATCTAAAGTACTTATATAACTTCGTCGATATATTAAATATATAGATACTATATATAAGTTTCTTATGAGTTCTAGTATAGCTAGGATATCCTATTTTATTATAAATTTTCTAGAAAACCTTATACTCTAGCGCCGCTAGTAGGTATAGACGAAGACTATAACTATATTCGATATCGTCGAAATAGAATAACCCGTTAATAAGTTTATATAGTAGTTTGATTATATTCTTACCGAGTACGGTGTTTTTTATTATTATAGTTATAATCCTAACCTATCGTCCTTCTATTTCGTAACTACTGTGTATACTACTTTTAAAGTCTTCGTTAATAGCGATAATATTAACTAGGAAAATAGTAAATACGTCTAGGATTAATTCGTTTATTTTAGGATAATATAACCGACTAGTAAAGTATAATAAAGTATTTAGAATAATATTCGCTTTATTAGGTTTATACCTTAATTTAATTCGGAACCTTTATAGGTATTCCGACGCGCGGATTAACCTAAGGTTCAATTTCTTAATAGAGGTAGTATTTATAAATATTTATTTTACTATACCTATAATAGAAGTATAATCGGTATAGATAATTATAATAGTACTAGTAGTTTCTATAAAGTAGCGAATCTTCTTTATAATTTAAACGATACTAGTTATTTTAAGTTCGGTTAACTAGTACTTTATCTTAGCCGAGGTTAGTTATCTCGATAGGAAAAGAATAAACTATAGTAATTTCTACTTCGGTACTTTAATAATATCGTCGTTTTTAATATAATATATATATACCCCGAATCCCCATTCCTTACTAGTATTTAGATTAATAAATAACGGTCTCTTTAAATTAGTATAATATAATATAGTAGGACTCGCGAAGAGTTTTTATAAATATTTATAAACGTTAAACTCCGCCGGCGTAGGCGTATCGATAAGAGATCTCTTTATTATAAATTTACGAGTATTACCCCGTATACTTTTACTCTATAAATTTCGATAGTATTAATTTAATAATATTTTACGGTCTTATAGAGGCTTAATTATTACCGCGTAGTACGAAATATATTATTTTAGGTAATTTATTATTCCGAGGTAATACTCCAGCGCCTATAGTATTCGGGGAAATTAAAGATTTTATATAATTATTAATTTATCTTTAATTATAGTAAGGTTTAAAGTATTAATATATTAACCTAGTAGTTAGGCGGACGGATAATTAAAGAAAGACTTCTTAATAGAAATATAAACGTTTATATCCGATAACGTTTAGAATACTAGCGTTAAATACTCGATATATTCTAGTAAGAATTTAGAGAAGATAATAATATTATTTATATATACTCGATAGAATTTTCGGTATAGACATAGTATACGGTCGATTATTTATTAAATATAAATAAGCGAGTTCCGGTAGCCTATAACGAGGACGTTAAATATCTCTTACCCTCTATACGTAGTTACTATAAAACGGTATTAATAATATTACTTTACCTACTATTAGTAGAAGAAGGCTACCGCATCGATAGTTAAAATATACGTAGTATTTAATAGAAGTATTAGGATCTTAGTTTAAATAGAGACTAAATAAATATTAAATATTATTATTTTATTAAGAGCTTTAATATCGATAACTACGTGTCCTTTAAGACCGGAGGTAGTATCTTTTTATACGACGAAATAAAAGGAAAAAAACGGTATCGTTATAATTATCTATTTTATTCGGCCCTACTAGTATAATTTATTAAAAGCGCCGTCGATAATATCCTTATTATATTTTCTTAACGGATAAATACGAGTTTAACCGGCTTTATAAATCTCTTTCTAGTTATCAATAAAAGGAATCTCTATTTATTCGGATTCTAGGATATTCGTTACGTTTCTAGTATCTTTCTATAAATCTTTCTATAAATCGACGACGTTAATAATAATAAAGGCGGAAGTATCGTCCCTATAAATCGTAGTACTTATAGGGTATAAAGTTTCTAGTTTAAATAAATAAATATTCGGTACCGCGGAAAGTTTCGGTACCGCGGAAGCCTCTCGTAAAATCTATTTCGGTAAAGGCGAATAATACTCTAATAAATTTAATAGAGTAAATATTAAATTAAAAGTTATAAGGCCTAGATAAATAATATTCGATATTATTAAATTAAATATACGGGGAGTTATTACTATATTAAAGATTACTACTATAATAAGACCGGCCTTAAAGTAGGACTTAATTAAAAGTTTCGACGCTAAAGTCTTAAATAGCCTTATAACTAAATTAATATATAAAGTATCTATTTAGAAGTATTTAATTATTTCGTATTTAATTATTTTCCCTAGCCTAGTATATCGGCTAATGATTATAAGAAGATCGGTATTATTCTAGACTATAATCCTATCTATATTATAATTAATAATATACGCGGTCACTATTAATATATTAAGCTGAGATAGTTTAAATAATAAATCACGATTATAAAGTAAATCCGATTTTATAGACTTAACTATAATAGTTATATCTAAATATACTAGTATAATATAGCGGAATTTATTAATTATAGTAGTATTTATTCTAGCGCCTTTCGTAATTATAGAAATAAGGATCTCGAGGTTACTATAAGATATAATAATAGCGAGATCTCTATTAATATTAATTATAATTCCTTCCGGCTTTATAATATCGATACTTATTAAAATTTTAATAAATAAATTATCGACGATATATAGTTCCCTAGTAATTAAGGCGATCTTACCGTCCTTACCGGGAATATATATAAAAATAATAACGAATTTATTAATATCGTAGTTATTCGATCCTAAGCCACGGACTTTTATAATCGTAGGTATTTTACGGACCTTAATTTATAAACCTAGTTTTATAAATTTCATAAAGAACTACCGGTTTATAAGGTTTATAATATATTTAATATCGAAGTAGAATTCGTAGAGTTAATTATCTAGTTCTACGAAGACCTCGATAATAGTATAATAATAACTACGGAATATATAGCCGCGGGTAGGTCTATTAATAAAAGTAGATTTAATAACCTATTTCGCCGAGAAAGTAATATTCAACGGAGCGGAGTTTAATAAAGAGGAATTTAATAAAGCGGAATTCGTTAAAACGGAAACGGGATAAATCACTATAGTCGAAGATTAATACTATCGAATATACTTATATAATTTATTATTAGAAGAGAAGGGCTAGTTATATAAGTAGTAAACTACTTTATTAATAATATCGGTTACTTTAATAGTAAGATCTTGGCCGATAAAAAGATTATTAATTATCTCGTTATAATATTCCTTTAAATCGACGGCGTTATTAATATATTTACTAGCCTACGCCGTATTTTAGTAGAAAGTATCTTTTTAACTACTATAGTAACTACCTTAATTTTCGTTATAAAGGCTTTCAGTTTAACGGAAGGCTTTTATAAATTAATTTTCGTCGTAACCGATATTTTTAATAATTTCTTAATCTTTAATATAGTAGGCTCTTTAGGTTAAAAAGGATTTCTTAAAAAAATTCCTATTAAAGCCTCTTTTTACTCCGGAGCCTTAATTTTAATTTTTAAAAAGAAATATCTTCTAACTAGGTAATAGATTTAAATTTCTATTTATTATTTATAACTACCTTCCGGGAGGTGGTAAGCGGTTAGAGTTCTATTATTATTATAAATTAACGTTATTTTAAGAAAAAAATAACGAAAAAAGTTTATATAAGTTATTTCCGTAGGAAGTATTATTACTTCTATAAAGAGATATACTACTATATAAAGGTCTAAAGCCTTCGGTAGGATAATAAAGAATAAAAGATTAACGAAAGTTCTAAAAGTTTTAATATTAATTATAATATTAAGGTTAACACTATCCGTAGTTACTATTATTATTATTACGGTTCGGCGGAACCGATCGATTATATTTATCCGACTTTCGGGATACTAGAGCCTACTATTTATACTTATAATTATCGAGGCTCGTTAGAAAGTTATTAATAATAATATTATTATCGGGCCTCTTAATATTACGCCGTAGTTTAAAGTTAATTCCGTTATAAATAATATTAAGTTAATTTTATAATAGCGATATTCCCGTATCTTTAATAGACCTTAAAATCTTCTATATATATTTACGTAGTTCACGACGGCTATTAATATCTTTTATAAAGTAACGTTCTTTAAGGATAATATCGATAACTATATTCGATAATTCTTTAAACCTTCCCGTTAATAGTTAGGTTTATTCCGTAATATTAATATTAATAATATTATATTTCGATAGTCTCTTCTTAGCGTCTAAAAACTTAACGGTATATTATTTTAAAATAATACTACGGAGGTAAATCTAAAGATTTTTATATATAATAATACCTCTAATAATTACTAGGTCCTTAACTCGCTCGATAAAAAAATATATATCGCGGAAATAAATATCTTTACTAGTATACTTAAGGCTAGACTCTATACTAGTAGATTTATTATTATATATAAAGTCGAAGAATCCGAGTTTAATTATATTTTATTTCGATATAATAAAAGTAGTATTATCGCTTTAAGAGCCTTATAGGCCCTACGGTTTTAATAATTTAAAAAGGCCTACTAAAGGTATTATTATAAAATTTATAATAAGATTACGAAGTTTTATAAACTATATTTTATTAAAGCCTACGTTCGTTATAGTCGAGGATTACTACGGTTATTAATTAGGTCCGAGGGGTCTTTAGTAGATTATTTCTTCTATAAAAATCTATTTAATAAAATATCTTAATAACGATATCGAATATAATAATAACGAAGAAGGCGTTTACCTATAACTCGGTAGAGACGAAGGAGGTATATTCTCGGTTAACGCCGGTACCTTAAAAAATTATCGAGTCGCTTAAATACCAGCTTAGAAACGTATTATAACGGTATAGAAAATAGTAACGTTAATAGTTTAATCGCTTAGCTAGCTCGGTATCTTTATAAATCTTAACTATATTCGTTACTCTCGAAGATTAAAACTACGAAGGGGCTGAGTAGGCCGGAAATTCCGCCGAATAAAATAATTAATAATATAACGAGTAATATCGTCGACCTCGCCGGCGAAAGTATAGCCCGATTATATAAATTCGTCGAGCTAGAATATTAAGACTACGGTACTACGACTAACGATATTACTAGACGTTACAATAATAATTTTATAAAAGTAGGAAAGTTAAGGGTTAATAAATTAATAATTCTTTATAATTTATTTTTTCGACTTTAAAGATAAAAGCTTAATACTCCTATAAGTAAATAAAATATAACGAATAACCGTATATAAAATTTATATAAGAAATAATAATATATAAGGACTTAAATAAAGTTAAACTTAATACGACTTTAAATTATCTTAACGGCGCTTCTCCCCTTTAGGGAAGATCGATATTTAACCGATTTTATTAAAGATATAATACGGTTCTAGGCGAATTATATAATAAATTCGTTAAAGCCGAAAACGTAATTATAATAATATTTACTTTCGTAGGCTAGTACCTCGTAGCGGAAGTCTTTAATAACTATATTAAATAGTTAAATATAGTACCTTAAAATATAGTATTTTTATCCTAAATACTAGCGTAATAGACCTCGGTATAGCGGGGTTACTAGGCTAGATACTTCGGTAAAGAAAAAGAAAATAGTATTCTATCCTAACGAAAGAGTAGATTCTATTCTACCGAAATAAACTAGTAGAAGAGATAGGGTGCGGATAATAAACACTATCGAATAATTCTAGTTCGACGAACTAGTACTACTATAACGTAGTAACTAATAAATCGAGACGTTTATCTAGTAGAATATAGTGCTTGATAGGACGTTAATACCGTTACTACTAATTAATAAGGTTATAGTATATATTTAGTAATAATAATTAATTAATTAGTTAAATATTCGTCTTGAACGAATAAAGATAGTTAGTAGTTTTCGTTATTAAGAAACTAACCTAGTATAGTAAATACGATATAACCGTAATAGATATTCTACTGTAAATAATAAATTAATTAAGTTTAAGATAATTACGTTTTATTAAATTTATATATTAAGAATTTAATACCGGCGTTCGGGTAGTAGTAAAGATTAAAGGTATTAAAATATACGGGTTATAAAGAAATAAATTATAAATACCTAATTAATTTATTTTAGGGTTATTATTTTACGTGTATTAATTTATATACTTTTTATATTATTAATTAATATAAAAAGATTACTTTAAAGTTTATTATCCGAAAAATTAATTTATTCGTTATTATCTAAATTATTAACGAAGGGTAGATTATATATTTAATAACTACCGAGGTCTATTATAACTATATCGTTATTAAAATCGAATCTTTCTATATTTCTAATAACGTCCTTTACTCCCTTTAATAATATTTTACGAATATAAATTTTATATCTTTTATCGTCGAGATTTATTTATACTCTTTATATTCTTTTTTATTAATTTAATACGGACTTTCGTTAACTAGTTATAATATATTTATCGGTAATAAAAAAGAATATAAATACCTATTTTAAACCCTCTCCCCTTTAAACTTCTCGATTTTATATTTTTTAATAAAGTACTCCGAGATAATATATAATATTATTATAGCGGTAAATATAATTAAGAGATCGGGGAGGGGTTTAAAGAATTTTCTTATATTCTTTTCGTTAATAAAACCGTTCTTCGATAATTTAAATATTATATAAACGAGTAAATTTATTAGAATAAGGTTCGTTTATTTAATTTTTTTACTATTAATTTATACCCTTATTAATTATATTATTAAACTAGAGTATATCTTATATCGAGATATATAAAAGTTTAGCGGTATAATAGTTTAGCGGCGAGGGAGATTACGTTTTACTACGAGCCGTTTTATATATATATAATAATTATTATAATTCGTACGATTATTAAAGCGTAGGCGCGTTATTATTTAAAGAAGTCGAATAATTATATATTAAATTAACTTTAATATGAAATATCTACCTAAATAAATTTAATTTTTTATATTTCGGTTAAGGTAGGCCGATTATTAATTTTATTAAACTTAGTTCCGATTTTAAACCTTAAATTTTTAGTTATAATCTTTTATATATATTATATCCAATTATTAATTTACTAAGGGTTATTATCCGGTTAAACTTTCTACTTTTACCTAGATTACGGGTATATTTAATTAGGATAATTATTTTTAAAAACTTCTTATAGTTAGGAATAATAATAGTATATATCTCGTAAGACTTTACCTTCGTCCGGCGTTTTATATTATTCTAAAAATAAAGATCGTATTTATATTAATCTTTATAAATATTAAATAATTATAGAATATAAATTAATTTTATTATTAGAGCCTCCCTTTATTTAATCTTTTACGAGATAATTTACCTACGGTAACTCTAGCCTATAATTAAATTAATGAGATTCGATTATATATAGTCCGAGATATTTATTTTTATCTTTATATATTTATTATTTAAGAAAGTTTTAAAATAGTTTTATTTTTCGTTATTTTTAAATTATTTATTCTCTTTATCGCTAGGATCCGAATCGTTATAATTATATTCTAATTCCGAGTTAGAGTAACGATTATTCCGCTATAAATTCTTATAAAACGTATTATCTCTCTAATAATCTTAAAAAATAACCGGATTAATATTAAATATCTTTTAATTATAAATCGTTAATTTACTTTATTAGATAGTATATTATTAAGGTATAAATTACGAATTTATATATTATTTTAATCGGATTAAATAAAGCGGAAGAAGGGTATTAAAAAATAATAATTATTAATAATAATAGAATTTATATAGTCGGGGGAAAGAGGGGAAATTATTTATTTTTAGGAAATTAAATTTAATAGGATTAGACCCTAAAGGTCTAATCCTAGTTTATCGAATATAATTAATATTTATTAAACGTTATAAATATTAATTCTTAAGGTTTATATTAAAGAAGCTAGTTATCTTTAATTATTAGATTTATTATTATAATTAATACTCTTTTTCCTATTTAAATTTAATATTTTCTTAATTATATATCGAGAGCCTCGCCGCCTAAGCTACTCGAGTTTTAGTTAAAAATCTCGGTTCTTTAAAAAGGGGGTTTATTATTATATATATTATATAACACTCGATTAATAGCTCTCGGATATTAAAAGAAAAACATTTAATACTTTAAATATATATTTCTACTAGCGCTACTCTTTATTCTTATTCGTTAAAGATAATTATATTTAATAGATTAAGGCGGGCGTAGATAATCGCGTTCTTTTTATTATTATAACTTAGGTCGGCTTTAATTAAAGATATAAATCTTTTAAAGTCGAGGTCGTCTATATTTATTAACCCTATATATATACCACTTTTCTAAATATCCTAAATCGTATAAGTTATACTTTAGTTTATACCGTTTTTAATATATAATATTATATAATGAATAGAGTTAATCCGATTAATATTTTTACCTATATAAATAAAGTTCGGTTTATTATTTAATTCTTTTAATAACTCGGCGCTTAAAAATCCCTAATTTTTTTAGGTATTTATATAACGTTATTTAATCTTTACTCGTTTTCTTTTATTATAGTTATTTCTTTAAGCGAGGAAAAGTAGGTATCGGTTCTTCTATTATTTAAAGATATCGCCGAATATATAGGCGAACTTATTATAAATATTAATAAAAATAGGTCGTAGATAATTCTTTATATTTATTATATTTAGTTTTTAACCTAGGAGATTTATAGCCTCTAATTATTTTTATAATTATATAAAGATTAATAAATATACGGTTTTATTAATACCTAACTTCGCTTTTATAATCTTCGCCGATTATATTATATTATTAAAGTCTTTTAAATTTATTCTTAATTAGCCCGTCCCTAGTTATTATAAATATTATATTTAATAATCTTCCGTATATCCGTTAATATCGAGGTATTATTTTATTATTTATTTATTCTAGCGGTAAAATTAAATAATAAGAAAAAAACCGAGCCCTAGCCCTAATTAATATAAGAGTAATTAATCTATATTTTATAGTAGAACGATTTCTTATTATTTATAATTAAATATATTATAATTTACCCCCGTAGCTTATTTTATAATATTTATTATTTTAGTTATTCACGCGTAGTTTATAAATTAGGTAGTATATTATAAATTTAAATATTATATTAATTATATAATCTACCTTCGTTTACTATAATTATAGTAGGTTTAATTCTTTATTTATATTCTTTATATTAAAAAGTCCTTATTATAGATTAAATTATATAAGTCTTAATCGGTATAGTTATTAATATAAAATATATTATCTTTTCCTATAGTCTTACTTATATATACCGGTATAATATATATACTCTTTATAATTTTTATTATAAGGATAATTTAACGCCCCCCGAGTATCCTTTATTTAATAATTAAATTTACCGGCTATAATTCTACTTTTATTATATTATAAGTCTTATACGGAGAGCCTTTATTACGAATTTTTAAAAAATCGACGAGGGTATAACTATATTAGAATAGTTTACTCTTAACGTTTTAACGGTTTATATCCGATACTATTAAAAGAAGCCGGAGTTAAATACGACTTTAGTTATAAAGAGAAATTATATAAAACTATAGTTATACTTTTTATATTAAAACGTAGTTACGTCTCTACTCTCTTTAACTTTATTAATTAGTTTTATATATTATATAGTTTATAATTAGGTTCTTTAGGTCTTTTAAATCTTTTTTATTTAACTTCTAATATTATAAAAACGGATAAAAATAAATAAAGTATAAATTAATTTAAATAGGATTAATTTCTCTTTTATTTATAATTTTAATAATTATCGGTCTTTTACCCCTCTCCTACCGGTATTAATATATATAAACGGTTAATACCTCTAGAAAATATTTAATATATAGTTTCTTTTATATTATAGATAATGGGTATTAATATATAGTATTAAATTTTACCTCTAAAGTTCTCTTCCTTTTTTAAAACTTTAAATTATATTAAAATTTAAATAATCGAATCCCGCGATTAAATTTTAGTATCTTAATTATAAGGGTTATTATTTTTAAAGTAAATAATCTTATTATAAAATAAAATAAACTATTCTTTATAATTAGTATTCGTAGGTAATAGAAAGTATAATAGACGAGTTATTCCTAAAAAGCCTCTCGTTTATTAATTAACTCGAAGAAAGATTTAATTAAATAATAATATACCGCTTTTTTATATTCGGTATTATAGTTATCCGTAGCGCCGAATATTTGAATTTATTTTATATAATATATTATTACGTAGAGCTTTAGGATATTAAAATAATTATTTAAATTTACTCCGTTATTTAATTTATACTAGCGAAAATAATCCTTTAGTTTATTAAAATAGTAGAGTATATTTTAGAGATATCCTAGTATCTTATCGTTATATAAACGGTATTAAATAATTAATATAAAGTTTATAAATACCCGTATATAATAGAGTTCCCTTTTATATAAGTCGGCTAGTAGCGGAGTAATTACTAGTATTAATTATTATATAATCGCTCTTCGGTCTTTATCTATTTATTATATAATAATATTATAGTATTTATAATTCTTTAAGTCGTAGAAGGTTAGAATAATACGAAATCTTTTATCTAGTTATATTATTCCTAATATATTCTTTAGTTTTATCTTCGCCCCCTTTAATTTCCTAGTAGTAGGCGCGCTCTCTTTAATAGTTAAAATAATTTATTTAAAGAGATAATTAACCGTACCCTTAAGTAACTCATATAATATATCGACTAGTATAACTTTATATATATTAACCGTAGTATATAACTAAGCGAAATTATATATTAAATATACCTATTAATTATTATTCTCTAGGATATTTTCTTCGCGTTATCGCCGAATTTAAGATTAAGTAAAAGAGTAGGTTCGGAGGCGCTATTTATTTTAGAAGTTTCTTTATTCATTTAATAATATTATATAAATCGTATATTATCGGCCGCTTTTAATTTTTATAATTAAAATCTACTCTTTATAATTTATTATAAAGTTTATAATAATCGGATAATAGGATTAAATCTTCTAGTTTATATATATAATAGAGAGATTTATAATCGCTACGGTTCTAATCGCTAATTTAAAATTAGGACTTTAAGATTATTTTAAATAAGAATTTCTATTATATTTATAGTCGAGTATAATTAATATAGATTTATATTATATATTGGATTTAATATATTCGCCGTTATTAGGTATAATAAGTAGAAATCCTAAAAATATTAAATCTAGCCGTTTTTAACCTCGTCGTATTTATATTTTTAGATTCCCTATAATAAAATAGATTAGTTATACGGCTAGGTTACTCTTATATTATATAAATAAAATCTTATTCGTAGAAAGAAGTAGTAGTATTACGATAACTTTATTAGGAAGTTTTTTTTATATTTATTACTACTAGTCGCCGGTATATATCTCGGTATATACGTATTTATTATTATTATTATACTAGTATATAGATTTAAATACTATTTTATTTTTAAACGGCCGGTACTCTAAGAGAAATCGGAGGGCCTTAATAATATCTCGATATAAAATATTATAATTCTTTAGCTCGGTCCTTTAGATCTTTAAATAAATATTAAATATTTATTTTATTTATTTATTTTTATCGATTCTAAATATAATACTATTTTATATTTCGGTTAAGTTATTAATATTTTCATAATTAAAGAGGCTATATAGTAATTCGAGTCGAATATTATAGAAAAATTTATCGCGACCGTCTTTAGTTACTTTTTCCTTATAAAACTATTAGGCGAGTATATAGTCGTATATATTTAAAAATAAATAATATACTCCTTTTATTTTATTAATAGATTAAGAATATTTACCGAGCTTTATAAAGTTAATATTTACTTTATCGGGTTTAATATTTATCTCTATATAACGATTACTACCTTCCGTAAATATTTTTACCTAAATATATAAAGATATAAATAAAAGACTCTTATACCCGATATTAAAGGATAAAATTAATAATTTCTTTTATTTATTATATTTTAAATTATTATAACTAGGCCGGTTCGAGGGCGCTTAATAAATAATAATCTTTATATTTATATTAACGTTTTTTATATCGACGACGAAAGACCCTATATTAATTTCTTTTATATTATTTATTTTTATAACCTCGTTATCTTTTTAGGTATATATCGCTGGTCTCGTCGATTACGGGAGTCGTTAAAGTAGAGAGGGTAAAACTTACGATTTCTTATATAAATAATTATCGACGAAGATTTTATAATACGGTAAATATCTATTAAATTTACTAGAATTTACGAAATTCCGCCTATAATATTTATATATACGTAGTATTATAATATTTATTTACCGCGGTAATATTGTCGCTTTATAGTTATTATACTATATATATAATTAGGTAAAATCGGTCATCCGAAATAAAAGTCGAAAAGGGGGTATTCGATAAACGAGTTTAATATTTATTAAATATACTTTCTTATATAATATATATTATTAGGTAATATTTAATTTATTTCCTACCGATTTATAGTCTTCTATATAATAATAAGAGTAGATTCTTCGAATAAATACGCGGGTAATATCTAGATTAATTATATAATAAAACTTTAGAGGTTACCCGCCGCGAGCCGATTTATACTAATAAATAAATAGTGTTTTAGTAATTTAATATTTAGATTTTTTAAGTCCTTATCTTTAGAATAATTTATTATTAGATATTCCGCCGATATTAAAGAATAACGGCTTAGTTTATTTATAATTTTATTAGTTTATATATATTTAGTCTTCCCTATTATCTAATTTATTAATTATATTTAAGATTAGGGTTATTAATAACTATTATAATAAAATAAATAGAAGGGGTTATTATTAAAAAATCCGAGATATATATATATCCTCTACGTTTATACCGATAATAAGAGAAAGAGTAATATAACTCCGAAACCCTCCTTTATTAAGAAAGTAAAAGTATTAAGAATTAATAATAGCGATAAGTCGTAAAGGTCTATAGATAATATTTAATTTATAATTATAATAAATAATAACCTATAATATAATATAAACGATATTAATAATCGGTTTCTCGAAGATTTTTATATTATATATTAAGTAAAAGTCTTCTTAGTTAACTCGAAGATAGATTTAAACCAAACCTTTTATCTTTTCTTAATAAGATTTAGTCTTTATACTACCGATATTCTTAATTTATTAATTTATAAAAGGAATAAGCGGTTTATTTATAAATTATCCCGACTCGCTTTCTATTTAATTTAACTATATAACTATATCGAGAATATATATAATTAAATAGAAGGGTTATTAGGGCTACGGATATTTAATTTTAATTATAAAAAATATATCGACTCTAATAATCGAGTAGGTATTTTATTTATAAATATCCTTTATATTATTATTATAATTAATTATAAATAGGCCGGACCCGTTAAGTTTAAAGTTTTTCTTAAGAAGTATATTTTTATAATTAAAGCGAGTATTAATATTAATAGAGAAATAAATATCGGTATAATAATTAATATATTATTTAAAATACGGAAGTATTTTTATTAAAATAAACGGGATCCTAGGTTCTTTTTTGATTTTAGAAAGTTTTTATTTATTTATTTTATTTTCTTAATCTTTCTAAAAGTCTTTATTTATTAATAAGATTTTAATTATTTTAAAAAGTTCCTTTAAATTTAACTAAATAATATATAAAAAGTATAAGACGCGGTGAATTCCGGTATTTATAAAAATATTTTAATTATTATAAAAATCGCGGATTTTATTTTCTAGTTTCTTTTTTATAATTAAAAACTAGGCCTTTTCCTCCGGTAATATAATTTCGAGAGTTTAATATATATTATTATTATTAAAGGCGTAATTTATAATAATTAATATTATCCGATTCTTTAATTTAAAATAATAAATAATAGTATTTAAATACGAGGTTAGGTTAATATTATTATATTTTCTCTTTATATATTTAAAAGTTAGGAGTACCTCGTAGTATTATTATTACTAGTCGATAAAGTATATATTTATAACTATATAACTCTATCGGTTCTTAGAAGACTATAAATTTAATATTATAATAACTTTTTTATTATTATTAAATAAATTCCGAAGGAGTTAATTTTAAATATCGTTATACTTTTTTATAATATAGTTTTTAATTATAAATATAGAAGAGAGAGTAATTAACGAATTCGCGTATTTAAATACTTATTATATATCGATATTATTAATAGATCGTAAAGAGAGTTTAAGCCCGAAAATTATTTATATTAATAATTTAAAGAAGTCTTTAAATATTATTTCTCGGTCGTTAAATTATAATATATTAATCTTTCTTTTACTTTTTTATAATTAAGATTATAAATCTTTATATTAATCTTTATATTTATATATTAAATAAGTAATACGGGGTTAATATAATAATATATAATATAAAAGATATTAATTATTCTATGGAGAATTTGGCTCTAATATACTAGAATCTTAATATTACTCTAGTTTTAATAAAGCTAGCGGTAGGGCTTAGCCCGCTATTTTAATAAATATTTATAATAATATTTCTATTAAAGTCTACCCCGTAATAGATCGCTCCTTTTTAAAAGAAAGAAATTAATACCCTCGTTAATATATTTATATAGAGTATCGTAAATAATAACGTAAATAACGTTTATATATAGAAGTAAATAAATAAATAATATATATTTTATATTATCGATTAATTATGGGTAGACTTATAGAGTTTTAAAATTTAGTATAGAGCCGTAAAACTTAGTATTAAAATCGCGATAACGAGGCGAGGCGATAGGGAGGTATAAAGATAACGTAAATAATTAACAATAAAAGTCATAATATTAATAAAATAGGGGTATATAAATATAATATTATAAAAGTATTAATACTAAAGAACTAGGGCTTTAAATATATATTAGAAAAGTAAAATCTTAATATAAATTTAACTAGCTAGGGAAAATCGTTTAATAGTACTTTTAGAATATAAATTATTTTAGCGCGGAGCTAGTCCCGATTCGATTAAATAATTATATAATAAATATATTATCCGAAGCTCTTTCTCTTATAAATATACTATTTAATTAAAAAGTAATAATAACGAGGGGAATATACTTAAATCTATATAAGAAATATATAAATAATATATTATTGAGATATTCGGGCTATATAGCTCTACGTATAACTAGGCGAATAATTTAAAACTATTAAAGAGTATTTTTATTAATTCTCGATATAATACCTCTTTAATATTATTATAATACCCGTACTCTAAATAGGGCTCGATAAATAGATTTAATATAATAATTATTTCCTGGTTAAGATAAGTAAAGGGCGATAATATAAAAAAGAAATATAATTATATTTCTAGAGTTATCGACTCTAGAAGAAGAATTTAGTTTAATACCTAGCCTATTATTTATATTCTTTAATAAGTTCGTTTATAAAAATATTTTTAGTATTCGTTTAATAGTCTTATATAAATCCTTAGTTTTTCTAGGATAAAAGATATTCGGTAGTATAATTTATCCCTTTTTTAATAACGCGGTTATTAAAGATATACTCTAGTTCTTATTCTAGTTTTAAATCGTGTCGCTCGGTTTTTATAACTTTAGGGTTAATAGGTCGTAGATATTTAAAAAAGTCTTAATCTAGTAATAAATACTACTTTAATTATATTATTAAAAATATATTATAAATCTTTTAATTTTCCGGGATATTAAGGTAGTATACGAGTCTACCGATATAATTAAAAATCTTAAATAACTTAGTTATTTACTAACTATATTTACGACTAGTAAATTTATTTACCGGAATATTATAATCTTTATATAAATATAATAAAGTCTAATCCTCTTTATAGAAATATTAAAGATAATAAATATAACTATAATACTCCTTATTATATATTTAAATAAAGATAATTATATCCGAAATAAAAATATATATTAACTTTTTTAATAAAATATTATTCTCCTAGTTTCTTAGGTCTAACGTATTATTAATAATAAAACTAAAAACTACTCTATTTAGGGTATAGTTAATAGGCTAGGAAAATATATTATTATATTATATAGTTATAAAAGATAGTATCTTTTCCTAGACTTTAAATTTTTATAAAGTAGCGATCTAGAATCGTAATATAATTTTAATAATATAATTTATATATTTATTTAATTTATCCGTTTATAGATAATAGGTAGAAGAAAATATTAAACTTATTTTAAATTTATTAAATAAAGTCTTTTATAGAGTATTTATAAATTTATAGTCGCGGTTAAAAAGAATAATTTTCGGAATACTTTAGTCTACTAAATATAAACGATATAAAAATATATCTACTTATTACTCTATCTTTTATATTAATTTTCCTAGAATCGCGGTTATCTTTTAGGAAAATTTATATATAATAATTATAATATTATCGAATCCTTCCTATAAAAGGGGTAAAGTTCAGATAAAATTAATAAAAATTATATAAAAAGAAGAGGGCGGTATAAAAATAAATTATAATACTTTATAAAATTTATATTTAAAACTACCGAATAATTAATATTATAAATAATATCGTAAATACTCTTAATTTCTTGTTTAATTTATAGATATACTAGTACTTAGTTATTATTTTATAATATTAATATCTTCCTATATATAAATTAAAATATACGACGTTAAATAAAGTCTTAATATATAAGGAAAGTATATATAGGCGCTTTAATATATATACGCGATTAATAGTTAAATTATTAATATATTATATTAAGTCGTTACTTAGTAAGAATATAGTATTAACGAAATAAGATATATAAGAATTATAGTATTAACGAAATAAAATAGTAGTTAAGATTTAGTTTTAGTATATTATATATTCCTTCTATTATCTATCGGTACGAATAAGTTACTATTTTATATTAAAGTACTAGTAATTATAATAATTATCTTTATAAATAAAGGGCCTAACGTTCTTAAAATTATAAACTATTAATATAAATATATAAACGAATTAGTTTTATTAAAAATAAGTTTAATATTATAATTATTATTATTATCCCTCTTTCTAATCTAAACTCTCTTTACGTAATATATAATAAATAGAAATACCTAGCCGAGGCGACGACGTTTTTATTTTAAAGTATCGAGAGGGAGACCGGTTATTAATTTATAAACTAGAGTAGTATCTCTACTAGAAGATCTAGCTATTAGAGTATATACTACTATTATAACTATACTCTTTAGGGTGATTTTCGATATCGCTATATCTATACTATAATTAAAGGAAGTCTCTACGGTAGTATCGAACTAATTATATAATTTATTATTATCTTTAATAAGTTTACCGTTTAGTACGATATTAATAGTTATTTACTATTTAAACTTCTCTCGATTATATACGCGTTCTAAAGCGGGATATCTTTTAATTAATATATTTATATTTATATTAATATTAGTTAAGAGATTATTAGCGAAGTCTTAAATATCGAATACGTTTTTAACTCTTTTAATTAATTTTATTTATTCATTATTAATTAATTAGTCTTTAGGTATTTCGATCTCTACGGAATCGAAAAAACTCCGTAATAAATAATCGATTCAGTATTAACTTAAAAGGCGGCCCCGGTATTAAATAAAAATAATATAAAAAACTTCTAGGATTAATAAAATACGGATTATTTTATTATTAACTTTAATAATAAGTTCTTTTAAGAAATCTATATAGTTATATAAAATAGTATTATTATTTATTAGGATTTTATTTCTAGTTATTAACTCGTTTATATAGGTTTCGGATTTAACGAATATCTCTTTAACGATCTCGATTAAGGACTCCTCTTTAATATTATTATTTAAATTCTTTAATAATATAAAAATATCTTTAATCTCCCCTTCTATTTTTAACGGTTTAGTTTATTTATTAAGTTTTATTTTCTTCGAGCGCTTTATTCCTAAACCGGTTATATTCGCTCCCGTAGTATTAAATAAGAAAACTTATCTTATTTTACTCTTTTTACTTATAGTAGAGCTAGTATAATATATATTATTTATCGTAAAAACTAGCTCTTCGATATTTATAATAAATTAAATATTTAGGTTAAGAGTAATACTTTTCGATTAATAATATACTAACTCCGTAATCTAGTTCCTATTAATTTACGATAATATAAAATTATTTTTTATTAAAGACGGTATAGTCGTTAATATAACTAGTTTAGATTTACTAGTTATCGTAGAAATACCTATTATTATTTATATTAAAGGGGCTTTTTTCGTATTTAAATTAATTAAGGTTTTATCCTATTTAAATTTCTTTATTATATATTTTACTCTTTTTTATTTAAAACTTTTAGATATAATAGAAAAAGAAATAATTTATTTAAAAATATCGATTATAAGGAAAATCGAAGTTTAAAATATAATTTAAAATATAGTTAAGAAATCTTTATTACCGATTTCGACCTATTATTTTATAATCGTAAATATTATAATTTTCCTATTTATCTACTTCTTCGAGGGCGTAGATAAAATAGCCGTAGTTTTCTATTTTAAAGAATTTACGGTTTTAGTTTCGGTAGCGACTTTTATTTTAAATATTTCTCTAATTTTATCTAACTTTTCTAGTTATATAATTAGATTATTAGATATTTATATAGTTTTAATATATTTCTTCTAACGTTCCTACGCTTTAATATTAAGTAACTCTATATTAACTAATTAAGAATTATTATTATCGATCGATTCTACTAGGGAGGTTATCTTTAAAGTCGATTTCTTTAATAAAAATAATTTCGTTATTAATTTCTTTAAAGATTACTTCGAAACCGAAAACTTTTTTTCTACTTCGGACTCGCTTTTATTAATTTTATTATCTTTATTAAGTTTTTTAAATATCGATTTCTTTTATATTAAAGCCTTCTTTAAAATTATAAATTTTATTACTCTCGGGCCCTTTTTATTTAATTTCTTTAATAATATCGAGAGTTTTTTTACTCTCTTTATCTCGTCCGCCGAGAGATAACTATATTTTTCTACGAAGATATATCGGTTATATTTCTCTCCTTTTATTAAAATCGATTAATTTAGTTTTTATAATAAGTTCTCTTTATCCCTATATAATTACGCGTAATTAAAAATAATCGCGTATTTTATACGATTATTTTTTATTAATCGTATTATAGTTAGCTACCCGTTATTTATTTATTTAAATTATAAACTACTTCTCGAGTTGAATATCTTTAACTAGTTTTGAAATCGCGTATTTAAGAAAATTTTATTATATTAAATAACTAGCCCGGTTTATAATAAAGAAAGATTTCTATTTATTAATAACTAGGTATCTTTATCTTCCGTTATATTATATACGGGTTTATTATATAGTAATTCTTTAACCTCTTTACTATCGACTTTATTATCGATTTCGGTTTTAATAACTTATCTATTATCTATCTTATCGCTCTATTTAGAAGTAGAAGCGCCGGATTTTTCATTATCGTTTTTATTCGCTATTTTAGTTAGTTTAGTTTTAGTTATTTTCGTTATTTTTTTATCTTTATTTTATTACTCTTCGGCGTCTTCGAAATCTTTCCCGAATATAATTTAACTATATTATAATTGAAAACTTATTAAAATAAAGATATCGTATTTTACTAGATCGGGGCGAGCGATAGAAATAAATAATTAATATAAAAATTAGAAAAAGAAAAGATATATTAATATTATTTAACGTATAAGATACTATAGCTAAATACTATAATAACGATAGTATTTATTAATCGTATCGAGCGAGAAAGAAACGACGTTTTATTTTTAGAAATATTATATTAACGTGGCGGGGCTATTAAGAAATTCGTTACTATTATATAATAAAGTTATCGTCGCGTAATAAAGCGAAAATAAAATAAAGATTAATAAATAAATAAAGTAATATCGTCTTTTAAACTACCTACGTAGTTTTTAACGACTTTATATTATAATCGCTAATTACGCCCTCTACGTTTTTAAGATTTTATTTATTATATTATATATTCTAATAGAGCCCCTAGCTCTTCTATTTAACTAGGTATTATATTATTAATTTCTTTCCTCGTTTTAGAAACTTCTTTATCTTTTTATCTAAAATATATTTTATTTTAAAATAATTACTTATATCTTTATTATTATTATCGAGAATAATAATTTACCCGACTTTTTAAAAACGATTATATAGATCCTCTCTTAACGAAGTAGGTTTTAAGGCGGCGACCGAAATAATAGGGTAGATATTTATTATTAATAGTAACTTTAATTTATAAATTAAATTATTTATTTATTTTAGAATTTTAAACGGGCTAGCTCTTTAATTTAAAAGTTTATAATTCTCTAAACCCGAGATCTTATAATCTCTATATAGTTTTAAAAAGATTATATCTCCTTTTTATATTATTAAGGGTATATATTTATTATTATACCGAAATTTAATATTAATCGCCGCGAATAAAATCGTATTAACGACTTCTTTTTAATTAACGGTCCTAGTATCGATAAAATTTATTCTTCCTATTATATTTTAAACTAAAATCCTATTATTAAATTTTATATTATAGATAGTCTCGTTCGGTAAAAGCGTCGTTATTAAATTTAAAAAATTATTTATAATAGATTATAAAGTAATTACGAATTTATTTTATAAACTATTAAAGTAATATATTAAATAAAATCGTAGTATGATTTCTATAGTTTAATTTATTCGTTCCGACTAGCCGTTAAATTAAGGGTAGTAGGTAGTAGAGATTATTAATTTAATTTTTAATATTTTAAAAATTACCTTCTATAAGCCTAAAAGAAATTTAGGGTCTTTATTAAAAATAATTACTTTTAGAATTCCTTAGTTAATAAGAGCGAGAAATAGTATATTTATTTATTTTTTAGCGCTAAATATATCTTTCTCTAAAATCGTAGTAATTATTTTCGAGAATTTATAAATAATAGTTATTAAATAATTATATCCGTTCGTAAATATAGAGAGCGCTATAATAAAATTAATAATAATATAATAATAATTCTTTGGCTCTATTAGGATTAGTTTTAAAATATTATATAATATATACCTCTTTATTTAATTAAATTAATATTAAAGGTAGTATAAAATATAGTATTTAAATCTCCGAGTTATATACTATATATAATAACTATCGGCGATATTTTTATACGTTTTATAAAATCCTAAAATTTCGCTTATTATATAAGAGTTCGAAAATATTCTATTCTATTAATTTCGGGATATATAGATATTCCTTATTAATATATTCGTCTTTATACTATATAAATAAGTCTCTAAAAAGAAAAGAAATATTAGTATTAATTATATCGATATTATTTATAAACTCTAGGGCTTCTTTCTTAAACCTATTTTTCTTATTTATAAAGAAAGTTATTACTCTTAATTATTTCTTATCTTTAGAATACGTTTTTAATAATTTAAGATAATATTTAAAAAATATTTTAACTAAAATAAAATAAAAAGCGAAGACGTTATCTAAAATATTAGGACCTTTAATATCGAGATATTCTTTTTTATCGAGAAGGCGAGATAAAGTATTTAATATAATATTTTATTTTCCTAAATATTAACGAATATCGAGATTATATTATAATATATATTAAGATACCCGTATTAATTATAGGTTTATCTTATTAAAAGAGGACGACGATAGTATTATTTATCGGGTAATATTAATAGTTACCGAATAATTAATAAAGATAATAACTTTCTTTATCGGGATTTATATAAATAGATATAGGATCTTTTTTAATATTTAAATTAAATCTATTATTTCTAATTCCGTAGGCTAGTAGCGCGACTCCGTAGAATTAAATAATTTAAATAGGAATAGAATTAATTATATATTAATATAGGGGAAATTATTATCTTAAAGATCTCCCTAAATATAATATATTATCGTATTAATTCTATATAATTTTAATATATCGATATTAATATATAATTAACGAGCTAGATCCCGATAATATAAATAGATTTTAAAGATAAATATCTTTTAGAGTAATTTAAAAGAAGTTAATTCCTCTTTTATAAATATAAAGTAAATTTTTTTAAAATAAATCTTTTATATATTCCCGCCCTAAAACGGCGAGTTCTTTAAAAGCTAGGTTTTCTAGTATTAAAATAATTTAGTAATTTAAGCGAAATATCTATTATTACTTCGTAACTAATTTATTATTTCGATATATATTTCTAAAATTTATAATATATCTAGGAAATAAAATTCTTTAAATATTATAATTCTTTCTTTAATAGTAATTAAATTTAACTTATTTATTTTTTAACCTAAAAGTATTACGGAGGGGTAAATTGAAAAGAATTTTTTAAATTTAAACGAGATCTTAAGGCTTACGAATAAAGCGAAAATAATTATAAAATATTCGATATACTCGGAATAAGACCGTAAGAAAATTACGACGTTATCGACGTAGTATCTCACGAATACTTTATACGGGCGAAGAAAAGTATTTATTTTATATTAAATATACGAAATTAACTCTTTCTATCCTATTATTATAATATTATAATACTCCGAACTATAATAAGAAATTATTATAAACTTATAATAATTATCTCTCTTAATTAAGAAGAGATAGAATTATTTATTATAATTAATAATATTTATATAAATATATCTTTATATTAACGAAATAATATCGCTTTAAAGCGGAATAGGGTAGTTATTAAAAATAATAATTTTATTTAGATTACGAATATCGACTATAATTCTACCCTTCTATATTAGTATTTTTTTAGGGCCTTTATATACCGTCCCCTATATAATAAAGATAAGGAAAACGAATAAAAAAGACTCGGTAAATTATCATTTTTTTTTTATTAATATATTTTATCGAATTTCTCGTTTATTAAAACTTTTATATCGGGGTTTAATAAATAAACCTTATAATTAAATTTTATATTAAACGATTACTAGTCCGTAGTAAACGGAATTAATAATTATTCGGATTCGGGTAAATCGATCGTATTTTTTATATCTTCCTAAATATAAGGGTATTATTTTATAATCTCTTTAATCTCGGTAATATCGAAGTTATTATTATAAATCGTAATTTTATTCGGTAGTTTCGTTTTTATAAAAGAATCGACTTTAAGTTTTAAAATTAACTTCGGATTATAAAGGTTAATAAAGTATAATACGATTATATCGTCCTCGTAAATTTTCGCCGTAAGGGAATAATTATTTAAATTAATAAAATATATTTTTTCTACCTCGTATTCTATAATTAATCCTATTCGTTAACCGCGAGGAATAATAAAAGGTATATTCCCCTCGTTACGAATATTAATAAAGTTAATTATTAAATCTATAAAATAGATATAAACTTCTTTTATTTATAATTTAAATAGGAAGTCTCGGTCTAGTAATTATAATTTCCCTTTTAACGACATTACTACCGTTAATATAATTCGTATTAGAATTATTTAGCGGCGCTTTAATTATATAATATATAAAAGCCTTATATTATCCTTAATTATAAATTAAATAAGGATCGTAATATCTTCGTAATTACCTAAAATTATTTAATTATTAAGGAGGTCGATAACGACCTTCTCCGAGTCTAAAATATTTATACCGATAAATATATTAACTTTAAAGTTATCGATAATATAAAAGTCCTTAGTAATTTTAATTATTACTTTTATATTATCCTTCGTTTTTCCGTCTATATAGAATATAATTAAAGTTTATTTTATAATTAAATAACGGTTCGAGCCGATACTTCTTAAAGTAATAGTTTTATTATAGGTCTATAATTAAACGCCGGGGATTTATTATATAATAAATACTTTATCGATTATATTTATCGGATACCTAGTATTAAGATATTTTAATTCTTAAATAGTATTTAGGGCAAGGCTTATTTAACCGGTAAAATAATACTATATATGAAATATTATCCCGTTAATTAGTAAAGACGGAGTAGTAGATTTAATTATTAATTTACTCTTTTATCGAGGGGAAGATTTAGGAGCTATCGATTTTAATATTATTATAATCTCTAGGACTAAAATCTTCGGAGTAATATTTAATTTAATATTTTTAAATTTTATAGAGGTAGGACTAATTATCTTTTAAATATTAATCGAGTATATATATTTCCTTTCTTTTAAGTATATATATAGAAGATTATTCGATAAAAAGTTAGATTTATAGTTCCTATATAGGGGACGTTAACCTATTTTCTCTATAAAAATATAATACGTAATTAAGACGAATTTAATATTAATATCTTTATTAATACTTTATTCTTCGTTTATAATACTCTCTTTAATATTATAATAACTTTTATCGGCGTTTATATAATAATTATAATAATTTATTAACAGAGTTTCGGGAGAGTCGAAATAATTATTAATAAATCTAAAGAAAATATCGTAATCCGTATTCTTATTATTAAAACTATTATATAATTTATTAAAGTAAATAGGCTATATTTATATTTAATTACCGAAAGTATTATATAGTCTCGGCGGGTAGTATAGGTATATCCTACGATTTTTATAATTCTAGTTATTATAACTTTAGTTCCCGTAGCCCCGATTTTTAACGAATAAATTTTAATTAAATCAAGCGTTTCCGGCGGTAATTATAAATAGTTATTTTAATAGTAATAGAGTATTTTTTAGAAATTCTTACGGGAGAGGCTTTTAAATTTATTATATTATTACTACTATTATATCTAAGGTATAATCTACCGATTTTAAAAATAAACCGGTTGATTATAAGAGTTAATATAAGAGAAAGAAGGTCTAGTTATCTACTAGTATAAAAAAGAACGAGAATTATAAAGATTCGGTTTTATAATAAATAGTTTTTATTTTTAAAAACCTTAAAACTAAAGACTTTAAAGTATTTAAAAATCTTAAAATTAAAAAAGTCGATACTATTATTAAGGCCGATAAAGAATTAAATTATAATATTTATTTTATCGTTATAACGACTATTTATTCCTAGGTAGTTTTTTACTCTTTTTTATATCGCGATTCTTTTCTCGCTCTTTAATTTTTTTTCGATAATCTTTATAACCTTTTTTATTCTTTTAAGTTTATATTTTATATTATATCTCGTTCCTACTTTTAAATTATTTAATAAATTATTTAATCGAAGTATTACTCGTTAGAGGAGGAATAATAACCTAGAAATTAATATCGAGATAATTCTACGTTTATATAACCTATATATACTCTTTAATAATACTAGTTTAAACGGTATATTTAGCTACGTTCTAGACGTAGATAAATAAATTATTTCGTTTAGTTATATTTTTCGATATATATAACTAACGACTAAACTCTTCTAGAGTTATAAATAAAATAATTTTAAAATAATTTTATAATCTAGTAATTTAACGCTATAAATTATTCCGTAGTAATATTATTATATCTTTCTTATCTTAAGAAAGAATTTTAAGTTATTAATTTATAATAATACCGCGGAAATAGTTATTTAGATTCCTCTTTATTATATCTTTACTTTCTATTATAGCGAAATCTTAAATTTTATTATAGAAGGTATAGATTTTTTTAAATATTAACTTTTTAGAATTAAAGACGATATTACCGGCGCCTTATAATTTTGGGTAATCTAGATAGAAGAAATTTAATTCGCCGATATAGAAATACCTAGCCTATTATTATATTTATTAAATATATTTATTTTTATTAATTAGTTTTTATAGTTTAATAAATCCTAGAGGCCCTTTAAAAACTTAATTCTAATTTTATAAAATAACTTTAATAATATTTAATATAATAGATTATATAACCTAGATTATAATATTATATAGATTTAAATCGATTTTTATTAGCGGAGGCGGTATTTATAACTAGCCTACGGTTTCTTATTCCTATTAAAATTTAAAAATAAATAAAGTAAATTAATTTTTTTTAAAATTATTAAAATCTTTTTAATCTTATCTTAAATAGCTAGACTAATCTCTATTATTATTAATTATATTTTTAATTTAATTAAAAAGAATCCTTCGTATAATATTATTTATAATGAAAATTAATTCTTATAGGAGGAATTAAGATATTAATTTTCTCGGAGTTAATTAAATTATAAATTTAACTAGACTAGAAGTTAAAGAAAAAAATATAACTAGAAATAAATAAATAAAAGTAGTTAGAATCCGGTCTTTAACTCTTTTTTAAAAACGAGGTAATTAAGGATTTAAAATCTCTTTATTTCTTTCTTTTTAATTATTCAAAATATATTAAATTAATATAATAATTAACGCCTTTAACGAAAGTCGTTAATATTTCCGCGATTAAAGGAGGGTATATCTAGGAAATTAAAAACGTAAAAGGACTTTCTTTTATAAAACTCTCTTCTTTTTAAATATTAATAGAAATAAAACGTTTTTTTTCCACGAATAACTCGCTACTTTTTAATATATTTAATAGAGGATTATACTAGTCGATAATAGAAAAAACTACTTCTTAAATTAATCTATTAATATTCTTATTATATTACTCGAAATTCCTTTTCGAAAATATAAATAATTAAAATACTAGAGAGATAATAAGGTTTAATAAAAACGACTTCTTTACCTCCGCGTAACTTATAGGTAGAGAAAAATAGGATAAATTATATATATTTATAAAGATCTTCTACCGGTATATAATTCGAAAGTTTATTTATATAATATTAAAGATTTAAATTTTAATCACGTAAATTAAAAATAACAAAGTAAAAAGTAAAAAGTAGAGAATTAAAAAGAAATTTTTAAGGTTCCTACTTTAGCGCGGGGAAAATCTATCGATTTCGCTATAATTTTTAATAGGGTAAATACCGTTTCTCCGCTTTCGGGTAAATATAGGCTTTAAATTATAAAAGAAAAAAACTCCGTTTTTAACTCCGTAATTCTAGCGCGATTAAACTTTCTTAATAATTAATTATAATTAAACCGAGATCTTTAAGAAAAAGTAAGGATTTTTTATATAAACGAAAATAGTAGTATATAGTATAGACGGCGGCGATATTTTAATTTAATATAGATTATTCTCTACGCCTACGGCCGAAATATAAAGTACTCTTTATAATTAAAGTATAAATATTCCTTTAAACTTATAAAGCGCGTTTATAAACTAATTTATATAATTATAGAAATTTAATATAATAACTCGATTATTAGGATTTAGAGTAAACGTAGCTAGTATAAAGAAATATTATTATTATATATAAAAATTAAAACGAAAATAAAGCGGCTCGCTTCGTTCGTCGTCGTAGAATATTAATAATTAAAGAGTTAGTATTAATATTATAACTAGTAGTAGATACGACGAATTATAATTAATTTATAGTTCTTTAAAATAATTCGACCTATATAAAGAAATAATAGTACGGATAATAATTATATCTTCGAGATATTAATAAAGGATTTAGTATTTTATAATTAATATTTTAAGGGCTAGTAACTAGTCTCCTTTTATTTATAAATAGAACTCGACTACGCCGTTACTATTAATTAATAAGAATATAGTATTAACGAAATAAGATACGTAAGAATTATAGTATTAACGAAATATAATAGTAGTTAAGATTTAGTCTTAGTATATTATATATTCCTTCTATTATCTATTAGTACGAATAAGTTACTATTTTATATTAAGGTACTAGTAACTATAATATTACTCCCCTTCGAAAATAGAAGATCTACGACGTCCTCGCCGATTTCTATATTATAGTTAAATATATAATTTATTTTAATTTAAAAGTCGTTATTCTAATACCTTTAAAGTAATTCTTATTTAAAATAAATATTTATTTCTATTAATATATAGACTTTATATATATATATTTAAAGTATATCTAGCTCGTTTTCTAAAAAGTCTTTAACTACGTCCTTCTACTATAGTCGGGATAAAGTATCTAGTACTATATATTTAATACTAGATTTATAACGGATCTCTATATTTTAAAAATATTAAATATAATTTAAAGCCTATATAATACGTAAATTAATCTTTATTATAAATAAAGTAGTTATATTTATTTATTTAATTATACTAAATATAGCTCTATAATGAATATAAACGACTATTTTAAGAATTGATTCGATTATATATTTAATTTTAATAAGTATTTATATTATTCCTACTAGTTTTATTTTAATAAATTAATAACGTATTTCTATATCCTTAAAGAGTTAATTAAGGAAAAGAATAAATTAAATTTACTTCCGGTCGGGATAAGGGTCTTTTAGTTCTTTTATAATATAATAAACTATAACCCCGTAACCGAATTCCTTACTAGTATTAAAGTCGATAAATAATTTCTTTTTATCGTCGAAATAGTATAGAAAAGAAGGCTTAAAAAGGTTATTCTAAATAATTTTAAATAAACGGATCTTCTTTAAGAAACGTATTTTAAAACTAGTCTTTTTAATATATTCCTATCGTTAAATATTAATAGAGGGTATTCTATTTAGTAACGCGGTTTTCTTATTTTATAAAGACTTAACTAGAGTAGTATAATCTTTAATATAATCTTTTAACTAACTAGTTATTCCTAGATACGTTTTAAATATTACTAGTATTTAAGAGAAAATTAATTATTTAATAATTATAAGTTTTTCTTTAGAAGTTAATAGCCCGAACGAGTTAACCTTTTAACTAAATAGTATAATTAACGGATAATTAATAAATATCTTCTTAGAGTTAACTAAAATATTAAATTTAGTGAATAAAGAAAATACTATATATAGATATTAAATATAATCCTCGAGGGTCTAAAATAATACTATAATATTATCGATATATACTCGGGCGAATACTTTATAAATATATAAAATCCGGTCTATTTATTATTATATATATATAAACGAGTTTTTAAATCCTATTATTATAATATTAAAAGTCTCCTAGTTGGGGTATAATACAACGGTGAGTTTATATTTATTTTTAAAATATATATATTATTAATAGAAAAAACTAACCGCGTCGATAATAGTAATTTAATAATAATCTTTTATTAATAAATCTCAAAAACTCCTATTAAAACTCTAGTTACCGACCGCGCGGATAGGGCTAGTATTGTCTTACTAGTAATTCTAAATTATAGATAAAGCTAGTAACGTCCTATTAGTAAATTTAATAAATTAAGGGTCTAGGTAGTATTCTATTAATAAATTTAATAACTCGGGGTTACTATTAATAATTTATTAATAAATATAATAATTTTTATTTACCGATACTATACTCCTAGTATAGTTAGTATTTATTATTTATAGATAATATACTACTAGCCCCGATAATATATCTAATTTATTAATAATATACTCGAAATATATTTAGTAAATTAATTATATATTAATCTCTACTAGTATAATATATTTATTATTAAACTTTAAGTTCAATTATTATTTAATATTTAATATTTACTATTAATATTTATTATGGATTATATTATCGTAATTATTTTTTCCTTTATATTCGTTAGAGTTATTATTATTTATATTTATATCTTAACCTCTACCGCCTTTACTAGTACCTAGTTTAGGGTATTTATATAAAATATATCTAATCTTTATATAATATTAATAAGACTTCTCCTTCTAATTATCTTACTTTTATTATTATTAATAATATTTATTTTAATTATAATAATACTATTAATAGTAAAGATAATAATAAAGAAAATATCGACGATATCGATAATATAACTAGTAGGTTAAATAGCGATAAATAATTTAACTTTATAAATAAAAAGTTTATAATAACTTAAATATAATTTAATATTCTCGTTAATAATAATATTTAAAACTTTTATATCTTCGTTTTTAGATTATTTTATAAACTATCTAGAATACTCTAAAAGCGGACGATAATCGTAGAAAATTATAGAATTTTTCGTTATAAAGTATTTTCGTATAGTTTTTATCTAATTCGGATATTTATTATATCCGACTTAGATAGTTATTATATCCGACTCGGATAATTATCTCGTCCGACTCGAAAAGCTACTTTATCCGACTCGAATAATAATAGGATATCCTAGAATTTCTATTTATAGGCGTTATAAATATTTAGTCTATTAACGTTATTAATAAAATAAATAAATATTAAATTAAAGGACTCGTAAAGTAAGTAATATCCTATCTTTATAATATTAAGCCCGTAGATATAGTCTTTATTAAAGATATATCGCTATTATTTATTATAATATTTATTCGGTAATCTCTTCTTAAACGGGATTTTAGTCGGTCTCCTTTTTATATTAAAATACTATTAATATAAACCCTATTAATAAATATCTTAAAAGTAAATAATTTAATTACGAAAGTTAAAACCTTTAACCTATAGTACTTAATAATAAATACTATATTAATCTTCGCTTCGATATAATTTATAATAGATTTGAAGTTATTACTATTTATATTATAACTTTTATAATTAATATCCTTTAGATTTAACTCTTACTTTAATAATAATAATAATTATTATTATTTTTATAACTATAATCTAGTAAAGAGGAAATAATATCGATTTATATCTATAGATTTAAACTTTTATTTAGGCGGTAGATATATAATTAAGCGAAAATACTACTTTATATAATTAAATTAAGGTTATATTCGCTTTATTTAGAACCGGATTTTCGAGTTTTATTAAATTATTAGTCTTATTACCCTTCGCCTTTATAATTTCGTCTAGTATATAACCGAATATATCTACTAGTCTCTACGTTATAGTAATCGGTTATTAAATATTATCTATTATTATTAGGATACTTATTAGGTTATTAATATTATCCGAGTTATTTAAAAACCTCTAAGCCCTTAAAGCCTAGTTAAAGAAACTATTAATATTATTATATTAATTAAATAAAACGGGCACGGCTCTAAGATTATTATCGAAGAGAAAAAAATAATAATATCGATAAATATAATTTCGGTAGCTAGAATATCTTTAGACTTTTATATTATTAAATAAAATAAATATAACTCTAAGACTATTATCGGAGAAAAAGAAATAATAATATTAATAAATATAACTTTAGTAATTAGAATATCTTTAGGTTTATAAATAGCGCCTTTTTTTTTAAAAAAAAATATAATTTTATTATTAATTTCGCCTTTATTTAAAATTTTAACTTTAATAATATAATAAAATATTTACTCTATAATTTCTTTTTTATAGTTTAGATTTTTAAATTTAATAATAAACCTACTCTCCTTCTTTTTAATTCTTTTTATAATATTATTTTAAATTTAATAATAAATCTACTCTCCTCCCTTTTAATCCTCTTTATAATATTATTTTAAACTCGATAATAACTTTACCCTCCTCGGTTTTAATTTTCTTTATAATATTATTTTAAACTCGGTAGTAATTTTACCCTCCTCGGTCTTAATTTTCTTTATAATATTATTTTAAATTTAGTTTTAACTTTCTTTATAATATTATCTTTACCCTAAATATATATCTTTATAATTTTATTCTTTAGAGTCGCTTTAATAGGGATCTTAATTTAATATTTAATTTTTTTTATATATATAAAATCTTTAAAGCCTTTTAATATTAAACGGATTTGAATAATAAAGTTTAGATATAAATATATCTTAAACTAATCGACGGATTTTTCTTTTTATATTTAATCTAGGCTTTAATAATTTCTAAAAACTTTCTATATTTATTAGAAGATTTAATTCTCTTTATAATATTAAAATAAATTCGCCCCGGAAATCTAATATATACGTCCTAAATAATATTATATACTTTATTAAAATTAAAATATCTAGAGGATATAGTATAACCTTTCGAATAAAAGACGATTTTTAAAAATTTATTTAATATAAGTTATATCGATTTATATAATCTCTTCCTCCTAGATAATATAGGGTTTAATTTATTATTAATATTAATATTAAATTCGGAATTAAATTAAAAATAATAATATTCTTTTAGTTTAAAGAATTAGATATAATTATAAACTCGCTAATTAATATATTATAAAATTAATTAAATATTAACGGATTTAGTAATCTAAAAATTAATTACGAATTAATTAAAATTTTACGAAATTAGAAAACCTATTTCTTTTATTTCTTTTAAAAAATATTAATTTAAGCGCCCTCTTTAATATACTTTTTAATTTATTATTTAAATCTTATTATTTCTCGTATAATAATTATTAGAAGGTTTTTATCTAACGGCTCTAATAACTCCTTTAATTTAATATCGATATTATTTACTTTTTATTAAATCTTATTAATAATATATAGGAGGCTAGACGGATATTAATAAATATTCTTAAATAATAATAAACGGGGCTCGTTTACTTTTTCCGAATATAAATATTTAAATATTTAGAGAGCGCCGATTATAATAAAAAGGTACTAAAGTATTTATTATAAATACCGAGTATAATAATATAAAATTTATTTAAATTAAAGAAGGTATCTTCCTCTCTCCTTATTATAATATAATTAACTCGGGTATCTAGATTATTTTTAATAGAATAATACCCGAAGTTATAAATTTAATATTCGTTATTAAATATTTAAATTTATTACTAGAGAGATTTACTCTTTTATATTTAATCGGGTTTTATTAACCGCCGATTATTTTTTCCTTTATTTTAATTTTCTTTATTAAATTAAAAGCGCTCGAATTAATAAAATCGTTAATTAATATAAAAATAAAGAGGTTAATATAATCCTTTATTTAAATATATTCTTTTATAAGATTTTGTATAAAATTAATTAAATAAGTTTTTATTAGAATTTTTAATTTATTTTTAAAAGTATAAATCGGCCTTTAGGGCCTTTAATTATTATAAATATAAATTAATTACCTTTATTCTATTTAAATTTAGAGAGTTTAATTAAATTTAAAACTATAAATTAATTTCTCTTATTCGAAGATATATATAGATAAATATAGTTTAATAATTATTAGAAGGTATAAAATAATAATTAATATAATTTATAAAGAAATAAAGAAATAAAAAAAATAAAGATTTTAGAAAAAACGAATTTAAAGAAATAAAGAAATTAAAAGAAATAAAGTAAAGATCGATAAAAGAATATTTAATATTAAAGTATTATATATTTAATAAAAGAAGGCTCGTTATTACTACGAAGTAAATAATTTAACTAGATCTCTAAGGCGCTTTATATTCGTTATTAAATAATAAGAATACTATCGTATTATAAATATAAATAGTAGTATAAATAATCTAGTTATATTATAATTAAATATAACGAGTAATATTATAATATAAATAAATAAAGAGAGATAGATAAAAGATATATAAATTACTTTTTATTTAAATAATTATATTCCTTTTTAATACTCGTCGCTCGGTTATATAAAGTTCTTTACTAGTTCCCGGCGTTATTATATTTTTCTAAAATTATTCTTATTTAAAACTCTTAAAAGTTATAATATTCTAATAATAACTTAATTATATATATTAATATTTCTTTAATATTTAATTTTAGACTTTTATTAATAACCTTAATTTTCTACTATATCTTTTATATTAACTAGATAAAGGAGATATATATTATATAATTTATAATTAAATAAACCCGTCGATATTAAACTTATCGAGATATAAAAGATTAAAAAAGAGATTATTAACACTATTATTAATAATAAAGAGAATATATAATTATTATTAATATTTTAATTTAAGGCTATTTACTCTTAGGGGGGTTATAAATATCGAAGAATATTTTATTTAAAAATAAAGTTTTAGACTCTAGGAGGTATTTTAAAAATAATAATTATTATAAAAAAATCGCTATATTTAGGTAAAGAAATAATAATTAATTTAAATATTTAAAAAAATACGAGTATATATAAATTAAGGCCTTTAATATAATGAATATAAATAAATAAAAGTATTAAAGAAAATAAAATAGAGATTAATAAAAGGATATTCGGGGTAGAAATAATATATATTTAATAATATAAAATTTATTATCGTTACGGAGTAAATAAATTACCCGAATTTTAAGGCGCCTCGATTATAATAATTTCCGAGAGGGGCGACCTCTTCGATATAATCTCTCTTCCTACTTTTAATCCTATAAATAACGAAGATTATAAAGACCTATTTATTTTCTATTTATTTTCTATTTATTAAAAGATATTATAAACGTATTAATACTAGATATTTAGAAAATTATTAATTTACTAGTATTAGCCTCTAACGGTATAAATATTATAAATAATTATATCGAAAAGTATAGTATAAATAGTGCGTAGTAAAATATTAATAAAAATATAATAGAATTCGGCGACTCGGAGTTTAATACTATCGTAAATAAATAATAATACTATATTCGTTATCGGATAACGAAGTTAGGTTTAAAGTATTCGTATTTCCTCGATTTTTTATTTTTTTTATTCGGTATAAATATACTTCTAAAGGGTAATTTCTAATTTAGGGTTAACGGAATTATAATAATTATAACTAATTATAAATATAGGAGGGGGGTTAGAAACTAGTTTAATCTATTAAATAATATTTACTATAACTCTAATAAAAATATATAGTAATATATAAACTTTAATTATACTATAATTAATCGAGTAAAAGATAGTATAATAATATAAAAGGGTAAAAAGTAAGAAGATAAAAAATAGATATATAATTTTTTATTTATAAAATTATCCCCCTTCTTTACTATTTATCCGTTTAAAATTTTATATTAGGGAAGACCTTTTTATCGGAGTATTTTAATAAAAAGAGGAAATATAATAAAAGTATTTAACCCTTAAATTAATTAGGATTTAGTATCTTCGATTATAATAAAATAATAATATTCTTAATTTATTTCTTCGACTTTATTTTTAGAACCCGACTCGGGCGATTCGTTATCCGAGTCGGATAATAATATAAACGATTTAATATTTAAATTATATAATAATATAGGCGATTTAGTATCTAAATCGGATAATAATATAAATTAATATAAATTTCGGCTTTTAGATTACTTTATTAAATCTTTATTCTTATATATTTCTTATTATAATAACTAGTAAATATCCCTTTTCCTTATAATATTAATATTTATAACTTTTTCGTCGTTTATATTTAAATTATATATACGCCCTCCGTTTATAATTTAGGTATAGATTTCCTCGACTACCCTCTAACTCTTCGTAAAGAATTTAGGGTTATAAATAATATTATATTAATTTTAATTAATAAATAAATTAATATAAAAGAAGTCCCTTCCCTTAACTATTATAGGTACGAGATAAATATTTCGCTCGATATTTAATAGTTTATAGAACCGCCGATTATTTAATATTCTAGGGTTAAGAGTATATAATAGATATACTTTTTCTATTTCTATTATTTTATAAAACTCTTAAACCTACCCTAAATATTAATAATTAAAGATTTCTATAAAGTTATTTTATAAATAAATAAGTCGTTACTTCTAGTCCCTCTAGCTTAAATCTTTTATTTTTATAATAATTTATACCTCGTTTATTAACCTTCCTTTTTATATAATAATAGGGTTCGTTTCGACTAATTTTTATTCGTATACCTATATACTATCTCTACGTTAACTATAATAGCATAGCTTTATATTTAGTCTATAAATTATTATATTTTTATAAAGGTAGTTTAGATTAGAAGAGTCCTCCTTTAATATCTTCTAGTATATTAAGTTTTTATAAATATAAACTAGGTAGTTATTAACCTAGCTATAATCTACCTCTTATTTATTAATTTCGGTATTCGATATTATTAGGCTCTATATAAATATCTTTATTTAATTCACTTTAATAAATATAACTAGACCTTCGAGAAAACCCTCTAGATTAAATATCTTCGTTATATTTAATACTATATATTAATACCGAGTATTATATTTATAGATTTATCGTAAAATATTATCCTCGTCTACGTCCGTTTATTAATTTAATTTATCGAGGTATAAAAGAACCCCGGTCTTTATAACTTTCTTTTTTTTTACTTTCTCTTTTAATTAAATAATATAAACTCTATCTCTCGATACTCTAATTTATTCTTTATAATAGTAATTTTAATATAACGAGTATTATACTCTATTATTTACTCCTAATAATCGTCGTATTTATTTATTCGTTTATAGTAGTTTTTTAGTAATATTAAATATATCCTCTCTATTATTTAAATATTATAAAAGTCCGGTGGACCGTACTATCTAATTATCGGTACTATATAAATAAGAATATAGAATTTAGAGAAGTTAAAATATAACTCGCCCGTTTTTTTATCGATCGGTTTATATTTCTTAAAGACTTTTTTTAAGAAATTAATTTTATTTAATACTATATCTATATACCTAAGTATTTCTTCGTTATATAAACGATATTTTATAAATATAATAAAGTTAATAATTACTCGTTTTATATATAGTATTTCTAGTATATTTTCTAATAATAAAGGGGTAAATACGGGTATAATTATTTATAAAAATTATTTACTCTCCTCCCCCGTCTTTCAATTAATTTTATTAAAGTTTAGGAAATATTTTAAATTAATATATTTAGGTACGACTCGAAATCGATTATTAAATAGAGTTTTTATTTCTTCTTTTATTCTTCCCTCTTTAATATATTAAATTTATTAATTTAAAAGGTAGTTTATTAGCCCCTTTATTATTAAAATATATAATGTATTAAAGATCTAGATCTCGAAGACGTTAACTACGAAATAACCCTCCGCGAAACTACGGCGGTTATATATTATTATATCCGATAGTTATTTAAATATATCCTTATTATAAATTCTTTAAATATATAATTATTCTATATATTACTTTAGTATTCTTAGAGGATATAAAATCTTAAGGCGTAATCACTCGCGTTTATTCGACGATATTAAATATATTAAATAATATTTACTATTTTTAATAAAGATAATTAAAACCTATTCTTTATAATCGCTAGGTATAGAAGTTTAAATCGGATAATATCGTCGGATTAATTTATTCGTATATATAATATAAATCTCTTTCCGAGTATACTCCTTAAATATTTTAAAATCACGCGGTTAATATAAATAAATATTAATTATAATTATAACTAATTTACTCTTTACTATAAACTTTAAAATATAATAATATACTTCGACTTTCGTTTTATTATAAATTATTAATATTAAATTAAATAATATTATCTTTAACCGAGTCCTTATTCGTTATATACTCCGTTCGAGGTTATTAATAATAATATAAACCGACTAGGCCTACTAGTCTCCGTAGATTCGAGATAAATAAATCTTATTTAATCCTATTATTATTAGTATAATAATCGAGTTTTTAGGTAATTTATCTTATATCTCTTACTATTAACCGGCTATATATATCTTATTAATAATAAAATCTATATTAAGATTTCGCTAGCGTATTAATATGAAGTTAAAACTTGAATTAAATAATATATATCCTAATAACGCTTTTATAATAAATATTATATCGAAATAAAGAATAGAATATATTCTAGGCTCGTTACTAAATTTATTTATATAAATTTAAAAAGTTTACCGGACCTAGTCCCTATCGATATTACTATATTTTATATTAAATAATTTAATTTTTAATAATAGAGTATTATCGAAGTTATAATATCCGTAGAAGGGTCTTAATTAATAGTTTTTAAAAAACTTATTTATAGAACCGTTAGAGAGTCGCGCGACGTATATTTATTTAGTTATTACGTAGTTTATTTCTAATCCGAAGGGATTATAATTTATACCCGATTCGAATAATTACTCGGATAAAGATTTTAAACCTAGTATATTTTTTATTATTATTAACCTCCCCGTACCTCGCTCCGGTAAATATTATTCACCGATATAATTATTAAAAATAATATTATATTAATACCGCCCGAAGCCGCTATAGCGGTTATTTATTCCGTTATTTAAATTAATACGTCCCGAGGATAATATAATTTATAATCCTCCGCGTTTTAAAATATTTATTCTATAATATTATTATCTATATAATTATTTAATACGTATTATTTTTCTAAAAAATATTTATACCTTTAGTTTAAAAGCGACTTTTATTATTAATATCGTCTTTATTCTTTTCGTTTATATAAACTAGGAACTCTATAAAATCTTTATAAAAATACGTCCGTTTTTTATATATCTAATTAAAGTTATTAAATCGGCTTTTATATTATAATAGATACCTAGAAAAACCGTTACTACTAAAATATTATTTCTCGTAGTATCGATATTATCGATTTATTCGTTTTAATAATAATATAATTTAAATTCTCTTTTCTTAATAAGTTTATTAATAGGGTAAAATATCGATTAATTTAAAATCTTTATATAATTAAAATCTAGGTAATTCTAGTATTACTCGTTAATTGTCCGAGATATATAAATTATTCGTATATTAGGTATACTAAACTTCGAAGATAGAATTTAGTCTTTAAAATATCGAGGAAACTTTATAAAATCTTAAAAATAAATCCTTAATACTAAATATAATAATTAGCTAGTATAACCGTAATAATAAAATATTAATATTATAAGAATATTATCTAGTTTAGTGTATAAAAGAGTATAGAAAGAAATTATATATATTATTTTATCTATTTAAACAAGAAAGAGACTAGATTAAATCTATATATTAAATATTAAAGTTAGGGAAAGGGATCTTTAAAAGAAGTTATATATATTAATTAATAAATATATAAGAGTTTAATTTAATTAATTAACTTATATACCTACTCTAGTAAAACTACTTTATTAATAAGGGAGTTCCGCGAATACTTTTTTAATAAAGTTATTAATAGTTCTTACTAGTCGTTAAAGAAACCTCGTTAGTTAAAAACTCTAATTTATCGATAATTTATCTCCTCTTTTTATTAGTTAATAGCCGATAATTATAATTATTTTAAAATACTATTTATCCCTTCTCTCCGTTTCTTTTTTACTTTAGTTTTCTTAATTTTATTTATTTATCTCGTAGGCTTATAGGCCGTTTTATTATATATTTATTAAATAATCGATATTTACGGCCTTCCGGCCGGCGGTTTCTTCTTCTTCTTCCTCTTTTTTATAAACCTAGGTATATCGCTAGGTCCTAGTAGTAATTTAGATTATATTAATTATTCTTTAATAAAGGAGAATTAGCCGAGCTACCCCGTCCTTATTATTTACTACGTAGTTATATATATATTTTAAGCCTAGGTTAATATCTTCTTAAAATTATATATATTTATTTATTTTATAAACTCCGCCTTATCCCTAACTAGTTCTAGGTAAAAAAATAATATATACTTTATACTTTATTTTCTTTATTTATACTGGTAGTTAGCGCTATAAATTATAAATACCTTTATTCGGTATAAAAACTTATTTAGTCCGATTTTATTATATTTTAATTATACCGTTATAAAGTTTTTAATTTTTTTTAGTTAATTATAATAATTAAACCGGTCCCCGAATAAATCTCTCTTTTAAGCCGGGCTAGTAGCCTATATAAAAATCTTAATTTATAATTCTTTTATTTATCTAGTTATCGCTAGCGGGTTTAGTTTTTTATTCTTTAATCGATAACTTTAATATCTTAATATTCTTCGATATTTTCGATTAAATTTATCTAGTCTTTTCTCCTCCTTATAGTTATAGTTATTTTATATTATTTTTTAAATTTTAAAGCGCGAACTACCTAGGTTTCTTTTTTTATTATTAATATTAAAGGTATTTATTATTACCTCCCTCCTCTACGCTAGAGTTTATTCTAAATCCGTATATTTTTTATAGTCGTAATTAAATAGGTCCCTCGATTTATTTAATATCGTATTACTAGGTAGTTTAATTAGAGGTCGATTAATACGATTACCGACTCGACTTTAAATATTAAAACTAGGGTAATTTTAAATACTCCTAGGACCGTTTTAAAGTAATTATTCTAGATAATTATTAATTTCCTTATATATCTCTTTATAATTTTTATAATTCCTTTTAATTAATATTATATCGGAGTCGTAAACGTTAATATCGGTTTAATTATTATATTATATATAGTTTTATACTTCGCGAAGGTAGCGCCCTATATCGAATTAATTAAATATTTTATAACGCGGCTTTAATTAGCCGCTTTAATCTTAATCTAGATTAAATATAATTCTTATTTTAATTTTAAATCAATATATAGTTTTAAAATCTTAATACTCGTTTTAGATTCGATAATTATATTCTTAAAATTTATCGCTATTTTTATATTAAACTTCTTCGGTATTCGAGATATATAAACTAGCTCGTACTTCTAGAGGGTAAACGATACTCTATAAATAATTATTTATTTTAAATAAATATCGTAGGCTTATTTTAAATTTATATAATTCTTTTTTATACTCTCGCTATAAGCGAGTAGATAGATATTATCTACGAATTCTTTAACCTATACTAGTAGGTTTATTTTAATATACTCTTTAATTAATAATATATTAAAGAATAGAAAAAGTACCGGTAAAATAGGCGATCTTTATAGGATACCCGTTATTATCTTTTTTATTATACTCGTTCTTCCTCTAAATATTATAGATATAGCTTTATTTAATAGAAAGTTTATTATTTAATCGATAATTAAGCTCGGTATACCTTTTATCTATAAATTATATAATAGCTTTTTATACGAGACGTTATCGAACGCTCCCGCTATATTTAATAATAATAGGTTTACTACCCTTCCCCTCCCGTTCCTACTATAGTTCTATATAGTATATACTATATTTATAAGGGTCTTTAGCGCGGTTTTTATTAAATACTTTCATTTAACTTTTATTTATTATAGTAGTAGTAGTTTATACTCCTTTATTATATTATTTAACTTTTTAGAGATAACTACTTCTAGCGCTTTATTAAATATATCGAGGAGTATAATAAACCTATATAATTTTAGCTTTAAATAGTCGCTTTTCTTCGATTTCTTGAAAATTATTATATTAGTTTTTTTAAAATACTTTAGGTAGTATCCCTATTTAAGGTAGGCCTAGAATAAATAGATAATAACGTTTATTACTTCCGTTTCTATCATAGTTTTTAGGAATCGGTTTAGGATTTTAATTATTCTTAATATTTTATCGGTAGTTAAGTATTATATTATTTTATATACTTTTATCCTAGTTATCTCCTAGTTTATTCTAACGGGCTTTAAATACTTTATTCTATCGATATTATTTAAGTCTACCGTTTATAGGGGGGGAAATAATATTTTTTATAAAAATTTTATTTTACTTTTAAAGTCTTAAGTTTTTCCTCCTCTATTATTTTTAATAACTAGGAATTAAAGGAGTTCTTTAAGGTAGTTATTTTTTTCCCTTTTTTATTTTACGAGCTTTTATACTTTCATCGACTTTAATAAAGTTTTATATATACTCTTCTATTAAAAAAACGTTTTCGTTTTTCGAATTATATATATTTTCTTATTATTTACCGTATTTAAGGCCTCTTCCGTCTAGGTATTTCGATTTTATTTATACTCCTTTATATATTCCTTCGCCTTTAATATAATATTAATATAGCGGGAGTTTTAGTAGAATTTAACTCTTTAGTATAAACGGGTTTATAAAATTATAAACTCGATAATTTCTTAAAAGCCTCTTATTATTTTATTTAGATATTAGTTAATATTTTCTCTACTCTTAAATTTTAGTTTCTTTAATATTTAATAGAGGGACTTTATACTTTATTATATTTCCTTTCGGGTAACGTTATTCTTAATTTTCTTTTAAATATACCGAGTATATAATATTACCCCTTTTTATATTTACTCGAATTCTATTATTATTAACCTATAATCGGAGTTATAGTATAAGTCTTCGCGGATTATAGAGTTATTTATAACCTAGTATACTCCTTTTATAAAGGAATAATAAATCGATTATATTTTCGTATCCTCGGGCTTTTTATATAATAAATATTTTTAATAACCTTAATTTTATTTCCCTCGACTTTATTATTCCTAGGAGATAGTCGGTTATAATATAATATATATATCGCCTAGTATTATTTTAGTTAGGGTAATAAAGGTTAAAATTCTTTAAAAAAATATATTCGTTTTCTTTTACTAACGCTTCCTCTAGTAGTAATAATATTAACGGACTATTAATTAAAGTATATTATATCGGTAATAAATTATATATATTATAAATTTATATCTTTTTATAATAAGGGATTCCTCGATTAATAACTTCCTCCTCCCCGATTTTATTTAACCGAGATTCCTTTTTATTTCTTCGCTCGTTTAATATAATTTTTATAGAGTATAAGTCGCTTTTATAATAAACTAACTCTTAATTACTCGTATTAATCCTTTTATTTATATAAAAATATATACGGGCCTTTAAGCCCCCCTTATATATTATATAGAAATAATTAATATTATTATTATATAGCGGCTAGGTAGTAGGATTCTAACTAGGCTCCTAAATAATTATAATATCGATATTTTTAATTTACTCGTTTTAGAGTAACTTTATTATTAACTTCGATTCCTTTTTAATATTATATTATACGACTTTGAGTTAGGTACTATAATTTATTATATATTAATATTATATTTATAAATTCCTCGTCTATTTCTTAGTTACTTAATAGTATTAATTCTAGTTAATTTTCGTTTAATTAATCGAACGCCGTTATTAAAAAGTTATTTAAAATTTAGAGGATTATTTACCTAAATATTATTATTAACTTATTATTTTATCTCGGCCTCTCTACTTTCCTAGGTATAGTAACCGTGTTTTAAATTTTATTAATTATATTTATTATTATTTTCCTCTTCTTTATACCCCTAGCCGGTATTAATATAAATATATTATTAATTAAATATACCTAGGAGTTTAGGGCTATTATCCTCGATAATACCGCGAATTATTTAAATTTATTCTTTAATTTTTATTAAATTCGGTATATTTTCTTTTATTTAACTAGGTATACTCTATTTTAAGATTTATAAAATCCGGAGTAGACTATATAATACTTTTCCTTCGGGCTTACGGTATTATATTTATATAATTAATAGAGTTTTATATATATCCCGTATTTAAACTAGTTTTTATAAGTTAGGGTTATATAATCGTATTTTTAATAATTAAAATATTACCTCGGGTTACTTATTCTCTCTTATTTTTCGTATAATAATAATTATTCGTTTTTTAGGAACCCGTCCGTTATTAATCTATTTACTATATTTAGGTCCGGGATTTTAAAAAAGAGTATTAAATATTTCTTTTTACGGCCGTATTCGTCTAGTTTAAAAACGAATCTTAATTATTTTATATTTACGATATTTAATCCCGGGTATAACTTATAATTATCTTTCTTTAATATCTTTATTATTATTTTTTAATTATTTATATTAACGGCCTCTTTCTTTATATTATATACTATTAATATATAGATTTATTTTAGTATTCTCGCCGAGGGGTTAACGCTTTTTATTTATTTAATTATTTTTCTAATTTTTACCTTATTTTTACCGTTATATAGTATAGAACGAAGTCTCCTTTTATTATTTATTTTACTCCGACGATCGACTCCGTTACTAGATAGGCTCCGTTCCGGAATATTTTAATTAATTAAGAGTTAGTTATTTTCCTAAATTATCCTTTAACTTTAGTATTATTTATTTTAATTATTAATTACTTCGCTTTCGCGCTAGTTATTATTAGCGGGGGAGGAGGGTTCGTTTCAACTATATATCTCGATAAAATAAATATATATCTACGGGTAATATTAGCCTAGTTTTATATTAATAGCGTAGGTATACTCCTCGCTCTAAATTTCTAAATCTTTTATTTTAATAAAGTTATTTAGGCCTCTTAAAGCCTACGTTTTTCTACCGATTTTTATATATAACTAGAGATTATTCTTAATATAATCTATATTAATTATAGTCTACGGTATATTATTTATTATACCTCCTTATATTCTATATCTTTTATAATCTTTATTATATTTATTATACCTCCTTATATTCTATATCTTTTATAATTTTTATTATAATTATTATTAATTTATTTAAAGCTTTTATACCCCTTCTATACCCTCTTATTTAATTACTAGTTTTATTTTACTATCGCGACGTCTTTATTATATTAGAGCGCGTTAATAACC
>JAABUS010000622.1_pt1 | contig 47636 bp, 56 predicted proteins | sample 5560161 | NCBI WGS metagenome assembly JAABUS01 (sample SAMN10711885, study PRJNA513376) | rock metagenome | isolation source: Antarctica rocks | place: Antarctica: Victoria Land, Trio Nunatak nord | collected 2016-01-04 | reverse complement strand
GGCTCAGCCTACGTTGGTTCGAACCCAACAGCCGCCACCAGACGAGGACTCTCCGGCGTCGCCGGAGAGTCCTCGTCTGCCTTTCCGCCGGGTCTCTCTCTGCATGCGCGGACGGATCTCTCTTTGCGCGTAGCCGCTCTGTGCGTAGCCACAGCGCAGACATCAGATGTAGGAGTTTCGTAGCTTGGGGTTGCCAACCAACTACATACTGTGCATACTTAAGAGGTCCTGGTGGTCGTTCCCCCGTGCGATCACCAGGGCTTCTTCATGCCCGATCGCTGGGGTGAGTTCGAGATCTCCACGTCGGTCGGGTAGAGTTCACCCGGCGTTCGAGACAGCGCGGTGACGGCGGCGCAGGCCGTGATCGAGGCAGTTGTTTCGCGCGTTGCCCGCCCCCTTAGCTCAGTCGGCAGAGCGTCTCCATGGTAAGGAGAAGGTCTACGGTTCGATTCCGTAAGGGGGCTCTGGTTCGCTGGTGACGCGCTCCACGTACTGCCAGCGGTTCCAAAGCAGGAGCAGGTCGGAATAGTGCGCCTGGGCACTGCATCAGGGCGGGGTAGCTCAGCCTGGTAGAGCAAGCGGCTCATAATCGCTGTGTCGCCGGTTCAAGTCCGGCCCTCGCTACCGAATAGATCGCACGTTCACTCACCGGAAGGCACGACCGTGGCAGCCACAGACGTTCGACCCAAGATCACCTTGGCGTGTCAGGTGTGCAAGCACCGCAACTACATCACCAAGAAGAACCGGCGCAACGACCCCGACCGGTTGGACCTGAAGAAGTTCTGCCCCAACTGCGGCAAGCACACCGACCACCGCGAGACCCGCTAGTCCGGTTTCGACCAGGCTGGCGTCGTTCCCTCGGGAGCGGCGCCAGTCGTGGTTTCGGGTGGCTGCCCGCGGTCCGAAGCGACGCATGGCGGGTGGGATAGCGTGCGTCTATGCCCCTTGATCAGTCATTCGTGGGTCGCGTGTACCCGCCCACCGAGCCTTACGAGGTCGGCCGCGAGAAGATCCGCGAGTTTGCCGACGCGATCGGTGATGAGAACGCTGCCTATCGCGATCCCGCAGCCGCCCGCGCCCTGGGATACCCGGACGTGATCGCCCCGCCCACCTTTCCGATCGTGATCACGATGCGGGCCGGCGCCCAGATCGTCACCGATCCCGAGCTGGGCCTGGACTATTCCAAGGTGGTCCACGGAGAGCAGCGGTTCGCGTACCAGCGCCCCGTGCGGGCCGGTGACGTGCTGCAGGTGGTGATCACCGTGGAGTCGATCCGGTCGGCGTCGGGCAACGACATCCTGACCAACCGGGCGGACGTGCGGACGACGGACGGCGAGCTCGTGGTCACGGCATTCTCGACACTGGTGGCCAGGGGGACGGCATGATCCGTTACAGCGACGTCGCGGTAGGCACCGACCTGCCGTCTCAGACCTTCGAGCTGAGCCGTACGGACCTCGTCCGGTACGCGGGCGCGTCCGGTGACTTCAATCCCATTCACTGGAGTCAGGAAACGGCCGTCGGAGTGGGTCTGCCCGACGTCATCGCCCACGGCATGCTGACCATGGCGATGGTCGCGCGGGTCGCCACGGACTGGGTCGGCAATCCCGGCGCGGTGCTTGACTACGGCGTGCGGTTCACCCGTCCGATAGTAGTGTCCTTCGGGTCGGCCGCGCGGCTGGAGGTCGGGGGAGTGGTGCGGTCGCTGAGCGAGGACGACGGCACTGCCGAGATCGGTCTGACGGCTACGATGGATGACCGGACCGTGCTGGCGAAGGCCCGCATCGTCGTTCGATTGGAGCGCTGATGGCGAACGAGCAGATCGAGCTGGTGGACAACGAGGCAGCTGGCCGGTACGAGATTCACCTGGACGGCGAACTCGTCGGCCTCGCCGACTATGTGCGCCGAGGTGATGTGCTCGCGATCCCGCACACCGAGACCTCGCCGGAGTTCGGTGGTCGAGGACTGGCCAGCACGTTGGTCAAGTTCGGCCTCGACGACATCCGGGCTCGGGGCTTGCGCGTGCAGCCGGCGTGTCCGTTCGTCGCGGCGTACATCGAGAAGAACCCCGAGTACGCAGACCTCGTAGCGAGCTGAGGCGGGCAACCGTGGCCTCAACCCGCGGCTGACTCAGCCTTCGGCTGGCCGACTCAGCCTTCGGCTACGAAGCGCTGGATGCGTCCGATGCCCTCCACGAGGTCCGCGTCGCCCAGCGCGTAGGACAGGCGAAGGTAACCCGGGGTTCCGAACGCCTCGCCGGGTACGACCGCGACCTCGACCTCGTCCAGGATCAGCGCCGCCAGCTCAGCCGACGTCGCGGCCGTCTTGCCACGCAGCGTCCGGCCGAGCAGGCCCTTCACCTGGGGGTAGGCGTAGAACGCGCCGCCGGGCTCAGGGCAGATCACGCCGTCGATGGCCGACAGCATCTCGACCATCGTCCTGCGCCTGCGATCGAATGCTTCGCGCATCGCGGCCACGGCGGAGAGGTCGCCGGTGAGGGCAGCCAGCGCCGCGGCCTGAGCGACGTTCGACACGTTCGAGGTGGCGTGGGACTGCAGATTCGAGGCGGCCCGCACGACGTCGGTCGGGGCGATGAGCCAGCCGACCCGCCAGCCGGTCATCGCGTACGTCTTGGCGACGCCGTTCAGCACGACGACCCGGTCGGTCAGCTCCGGAACGGCGGTCGCGATGGAGAGGTGCTCGCTGTCGCCGTACACCAGGTGCTCGTAGATCTCGTCCGTGACGACCCACAGGCCGTGCGAGGCCGCCCACCGGCCGATCTCGCGCACCAGCGCAGGCGGGAACACGGCGCCGGAGGGGTTCGAGGGGGATACGAACAGCAGGACCTTCGTCCGGTCCGTCCGAGCGGCTTCCAGCTGGTCCACGCCGACGAGGTAGCCGGTGGTCTCGTCCGTCATCACCGGGACAGGGACGCCGCCGGCCAGCTGGATCGCTTCGGGGTAGGTGGTCCAGAACGGGGCAACCAGCAGCACCTCGTCGCCCGGGTCCAGCAGCGTCGCGAAGGCGTTGTAGACAGCCTGCTTGCCGCCGTTGGTGATCAGCACCTGCGACGCGTCGACGGCATAGCCGCTGTCACGCAGCGTCTTGGCCGCGACCGCCTCGCGGAGTTCCGGCAGGCCGGGAACCGGGGTGTAACGGTGGTACCTGGGTAGCGCCGCAGCCTGCACCGCGGCATCGACGATGTACTGCGGTGTGGAGAAGTCCGGCTCGCCGGCGCCGAAGCCGATCACCGGTCGTCCGGCGGCCTTGAGGGCCTTGGCCTTGGAGTCGACGGCCAGGGTGGCGGACTCGGCGATGGCTGCAATACGGTCAGAGATGCGGGTACCCATGCCTTCCATGGTTCCAGACGTCCCGGACCGGGTTTCCCGCGCGTGCCCGGTTCCCGAGCTGTGGGATTGTCCCCGCTTTGGACAAGGCGGACCGACCCTTTACACTGGCTACTCGAGTCCTCTGTGGCCGTGCGCCAGCGTGCGCGCAATCGGTATTTATTAGACGGTTGCGGGGCACAGGCTCTCGGCAGGCTGGGACCCGCCTGGACGGAGCCGGTCACAACCGGCTCGCCAAAGGGGCGTGGCTCAATTGGTAGAGCACCGGTCTCCAAAACCGGCGGTTGCAGGTTCAAGTCCTGTCGCCCCTGCGCCATCAGCGTCGTCGGCGCTCACGCGAGTGAGCGTCGGGGCGCGCCCGAGAGGAGAAACGGTGACTGAGACACAGGCTGCGCCCGCGTCATCTTCGCGGCCCGACAAGGGCACGAATGGCGGCGGGCTGGGCGACCTGTTGCGCTGGCTGCCGAACCTGATCCGAGCGCTGCAACGGCGGACGCGCGAGACGGTCTCAGAGATGCGCAAGGTGTTGTGGCCCTCTCGCAAAGAGATGACCACCTACACCATCGTCGTGCTGGCGTTCGTCGTGATCATGGTGACGGTGGTTGCGTTGCTCGATTTCGGGCTCGCCAAGGCGGTCATCGCGGTATTCGGCTAGCCGGGCGCCGCAGCCCCTCGCACGACGGTCCGCATCCGAGATCGACCCATGAGACAGCTTCACGAGATAGCAAGGAAAGAGTGCCTGTGACCGAGTTCGACAACCACGCTGCCGACGACGCGGCTGGTGACACCGCGCCGGACGAGGGACCCCTCGATACCGGCAACGCTGGAGCGGACGCGATCAGCCTGCCCGAGCCGGATGTCGAGGACCAGGTCTACGGCGTGACCGCCGAGGACAAGTACAACGCGGCCGCCGAGGAACAGGCGGACACCTCCTGGGCCGAGGCCGCCGCCGAACTCGGGGCTACCGAGCTTGCAAGCAGCGAGGAGGCGGACGGCGGCGACACCTCAGACGCCGACGTTCCGGACGCCGGCGAGCCCGACGAGGACGCCGATCCGGTCGAAGAGCTTCGCGCTCAGCTCCGCCGGGCTCCGGGTGACTGGTTCGTCGTGCACTCGTACGCGGGCTACGAGAACAAGGTCAAGACCAATCTCGAGAGCCGCATCTCCTCCCTCGACATGGAGGACTACATCTACCAGGTCGAGGTTCCCACCGAAGAGGTGGTGGAGATCAAGAACGGCAAGCGGCAGCAGGTCAACCGCAAGGTTTTCCCCGGCTACATCCTGGTGCGGATGGATCTCACCGACGACTCGTGGGGCGCCGTGCGGAACACGCCCGGTGTTACCGGGTTCGTCGGTGCGACCTCCAAGCCCTCGCCGCTGTCCATGGACGAGGTCATCAAGATCCTGGCTCCCACCGCGCAGAAGGCTGCGGCACCCGGCAAGGGTGGCGCGGGCGCGGCCGAGGGTGCCGGCCAGTCCGCCGTGGCGGTCGTCGACTTCGAGATCGGGGAGTCGGTCACCGTCATGGACGGCCCGTTCGCGACGCTGCCGGCCACCATCAACGAGATCGACTCACTGCACTCCAAGCTGAAGGTGCTGGTTTCGATCTTCGGCCGTGAAACCCCGGTCGAGTTGTCGTTCGCCCAGGTTTCGAAGATCTAGCCAATCCGTCGTCCAGCAAGAACCAGCCAACCAGAAGAAGAGAACACCAATGCCTCCCAAGAAGAAGCTCACCGCGGTCATCAAGCTGCAGATCAAGGCCGGCGCCGCCAACCCGGCCCCGCCGGTCGGTCCGGCGCTGGGCCAGCACGGCGTCAACATCATGGAGTTCTGCAAGGCCTACAACGCCGCGACCGAAGCGCAGCGTGGCCAGGTCGTCCCGGTCGAGATCTCGGTGTACGAAGACCGGTCCTTTACCTTCGTCACGAAGACCCCGCCCGCCGCGCGGCTGCTGCTGCAGGCCGCCGGTGTCGAGAAGGGCTCTGGCGAGCCGCACAAGACCAAGGTCGCCAAGGTGACCCAGGCCCAGCTGCGTGAGATCGCCCAAACCAAGATGGAAGACCTCAACGCCAACGACGTCGACCAGGCGGCGAAGATCATCGCGGGTACTGCCCGTTCGATGGGAATCACCATCTCGGACTAGTTGTTCTCGATAAGGTCGCCTAGCCGATAATGGTCGCCCAGCTAGGCGGCCGATCCGTACGACAGCGCGATCCTTAGCGCACTGTCGGCACGGCAGCAGGATGAGGGGCAGCAAGTAGGTGGGAGGACGCCGATGGTCGGCGCCCGTCAGACCACGGCAAATGGGAGTGCAATCATGGCAAAGCGCAGCAAGGCCTACGAGGCCGCCGCCAAGCTCATCGAAGAAGACAAGATCTACAGCCCGCTGGAGGCCGCGAACCTGGCCGTCCAGGCGTCGCCGTCAAAGTTCGACGGCACGGTCGAGGTCGCCATGCGGCTCGGCGTGGACCCTCGCAAGGCCGACCAGATGGTGCGTGGCACGGTCAGCCTGCCGCACGGCACCGGCAAGACCGCTCGGGTCATCGTGTTCGCGACCGGCGCCCAGGCCGAGGCCGCCCGCGCCGCGGGAGCCGACAAGGTCGGCAGCGACGATCTGATCCAGGAGATCACCGACGGCTACCTGGACTTCGACGCGGCCATCGCCACGCCGGACCAGATGGCCAAGGTCGGGCGCATCGCCCGGATCCTCGGCCCGCGCGGTTTGATGCCGAACCCGAAAACCGGCACCGTCACCCCGGACGTCGCCAAGGCAGTCACCGACATCAAGGGCGGCAAGATCACCTTCCGCGTGGACAAGCAGGCCAACCTGCACCTGATCATCGGCAAGGCATCCTTCTCGGCCGATCAGCTCGTCGAGAACTACGGTGCCGCGCTGGACGAGGTGCTGCGGGCAAAGCCGGCCTCGTCGAAGGGCAAGTTCCTCAAGAAGATCGTCTTCTCCACCACGATGGGCCCCGGCATTCCGGTGGACACCAACCGCACCCGCAACCTGACGGAGGACGTCGCGCAGGGCTAGCGGTCAGCGACGCAGGGTGGCGAAAGCGCCGGCCGGCGGACGAGCCATTCAACAGTAGGGGCGGCCAGCGATGCCCGCCCCTACTGTCATGTGCGGCCGCGGAACCCGGCCGCCTGAGCATGTGCTCGGCAACCGGATGCCGGCCACCCGCTCAGCGCATGTCCATCCGAGTCGATGGCGCATCCCCCCGGGGCCGAGTGAGTGGTACCGCCCACTGATCAGTTGAGCGTTCACGGCGGCCGCCTGATACCTCGGATCCCCGGATTCCAGGACTCCCGCCCGATGCTGATGCGTTGGGCAGATGTATCAAGATCAGCCGCGAAGCCTCCTTCTCATACGGCTGGCACGCCTTAGGCTCACCGGCTAACGGCCGGCCGGCCGGCACGATCCGGGGAGTGACATCACAGGTGAGGCGTCCATGATCAACGCCAAGGCGGAGCAAAGCACCCTCGCGAGCCGTGCCGGCGAGGTCTTCGCCCGATACCGGGACGGGGACTCCGAGGCGATGGCCGAGTTGGTGGCGATGTTGACCCCGATCCTCTGGCATGCGGTTCGTGCGCAACGACTGGACGCTGAGTCGGCCGAGGACGTGTTGCAGAACACCTGGTTCGCCCTGGTTCGCAAGGCTGGGACCATCGCCGACCCCGCGGCGGTGTTGCAGTGGCTGCTGGTGGCGGCTCGACGCGAGGCGTGGCGGCTGGGACGGCTGCAGGCCAAGCAGGTGCCATCCGAGTTCGGCGAGGACGCCATCACGCTCAGCTCTGGCGACCTGCCCGAGAACGTGGTGCTACGCGAGGTCGAGCAAGAGGTCCTCTGGTCACATATCGCCTCGTTGCCTGAACGGTGCCGGGCGCTGCTGCGCGTGATCGCTTACGCCGACCGGCCGGACTACGCCCAACTGGCGCACTCACTGGGAATGCCGATGGGAAGCATTGGTCCGACCCGGGGACGCTGCCTGGCCAGACTACGCAGACAACTGGCCACGGATGCTCGATGGGAGCTCGGATGAGCGCGTTCGGAGTTCCGCCTGGCGACTCAACGGCCGACCTGCCACTGGACGCCTACGACGACCTCATCATGAGCCGGATCGCTGCTCTCTACCAAGCGATCGATCCAGTTCCGGAGGAACTCACCGAGCGGCTGCAGTTCGCGATCACGCTGGACGCCCTCAGTATGGAGCTGGCCGAGCTGGAACGGCTGCCGGAGACCGCGGCGGCGCGGAGCAGCGCGCACAGCAGCGAGGTCAGGACCCTGACGTTCACCAGCGACAGCCTGACCACCATGGTGGCGATGAGCCCGGACGGGCCTGATCGACTAAGGATCGACGGCTGGGTGGCCCCGTGCGCCGGCGTGTCGGTGGAACTGCGCCAGGGCCTGCTCTGCCGGCACGCCACCGCCGACCCTGACGGCCGGTTCGTCTTCGAGGACGTCGCCCACGGCCTCACCCGCTTCGTGGTGCGAGCGCCCGAGCCCGCGTCCCATCCGCCGGTGGCGACACCGGCCGTCGAGATCTAGGAGCCCTGGCATGTTTCAGTGGCTAGGTGTTCCCCTGGGAGTCGAATGAGTTCGGAGGAAACAGCTCAGCAATCAACCGGTGGCGGCACGCCGCGGCGTCGCGAACCCAGCTTGAACCCCCCGCCGTATGTGCTCAACAAGCACGGTGGACGAGTGCTGGACCCCGCGACAGCGGTCCACCTGCCCGGCCGACCCGCGATTCGCCCGACCGTCTATGTCGGCGCTCGGCTGCTGGTCCGCAGCAGCCAACTGTCCGACGCCGTCCGTGCCGCGCTCGTCACGGCTGCCGCTCAGGCCGGGCTACGGGTGGTCTTCGACGAGGCGGACGGACAGCTGCTGGAGCTCGCGTCGTCCGTGGGTCTTGCCGACCTGGCCGCCCGAGTCCTCACGACCCGGCTTCGGCTCCAGATCGACACCGACAAGCCGGCGAGCCCGCCCGACTCGTGGCAGGTGCTGCAGAACTTCCGGTGCATCCTCGGCTCGGCGGACCCCACCAGCAATGAGGTGACGCTGGACCACCTGCTGACTGCGACCGGCGGCCCGCACGGCGCTCCGTACATGGGTGGCGCTCCGTACATGGGTGGCGCCGGTGTCAGCTCCGAGTACGGCGTGGCCGGGCACGGCGGCCGGTCGCCCGTCACCTGGATCGGAGCGGAACCCACCCGCGTGCCCAAGGGTCAGGAGCGCTGCCGTCGTCCCGTGGTCGCGGTACTCGACACGGGCGTGGGCCGGCATCCCTGGCTTCCCGAGTCCATCGTCAAGCGTCATCCCAAGGTCGGCTCGCTGCCGATCGGTGAGACCGACCCGGCCAGCAATCCAGAGCTCAGCGGGCGTCTGGACAGCCCCCTGGAGGGAACGCTCGATCCCGATGCCGGCCACGGAACCTTCATCAGCGGTCTGATCCGCCAGGTCTGCCCCGATGCGGACATCCTCGCGGTCCGGGTGATGCACGGTGATGGGGCGGTGCCCGAGGGAGATCTGCTGGAAGCATTGAACAGGCTGCTGCTGCGGCAGGCTCTTGCTCTGGAGCTGAATAAGCCAGACTGGTTGGTGGACGTGATCTCGCTGTCGCTGGGCTATTACCACGAGCTCCCCGCCGACTACGCCTACGACCAACTGCTGATCGAGACGCTGGGTGCGCTGGGCGAGTACGGAGTGGCCGTGGTGGCCTCGGCCGGAAACGATTCCACCCCGCGGCACTTCTACCCAGCGGGCTTCACCCCGCATGCCGGCGGCCAGGTGCAGGCACGGTACGACGCCCTGCCGGTGGTGAGCGTCGGCGCGCTCAACCCGGACCTCAAGAGCATCGCGCTGTTCAGCAACGCCGGAAACTGGGTCGCCTGCCACCGGCAGGGCGCTGCGCTGGTCAGCACCATGCCGACCACCTTCGACGGCTCGCTCCAGCCGCTGGCGAGCATCCGGGTGCACGGGGAAGGCACCCGGACGACCATCGATCCGGACAACTTCCATGGCGGCTTCTCCATCTGGAGCGGCACGTCCTTCGCGGCACCGATCCTGGCCGCGGAGATCGCGAAGGCGCTGTGGAACTCCGACACTCTGGACACCTCTGACGCGTCGACGATGGTGTCGCGAGGCTGGGAGGTACTGGACGGTTTGACCGGACTGGAACGCCCACAGCCATAGCGGCTCATACTTTGCTTCGGCGGCGACCTCGTACCGCCGTCCAGCGAGGGCTCACCGGCGATGGGAAGTTCCATGATCCGCACAGCCACTGCGGACGTGACGCAGGCGCGGAGGTTGCACGCGTCCGGAGTGGAGCACAACAACGCCGGGCATCCACTGCGCGCAGCCCGGCTCTTCCGCCGCGCGCTGGCGATGGTCGACGGCAAGCTCCCCGACACCTCCGAGCTCCCTGACACGTCCGAGGAATGCCGGCTACTGGCCGTCCGGATCTACATCAGCCTTGCCATGAGCGAGTCGGAACTCAGCGGCATGCAACCAGGACTTGCCGCCCTCGCGGAGGCTGAACGGCGCCTTGACGCGGACAAGCACCCGGAGCTGGTGGTCCTGCTGCAGTTGCAACACGGCTATATCCAGGTCCGTGGCGGTCACCTGGACAAGGGCCTGCTCCACCTGGACACCGCTGTGGAGCTGATCGGGCATGCCAGCCCGGTGCACGCCGGCAACATCCTGCTCAACCGGGGCAGCCTGCACCTCTACCGCGGGGATCTGAGCCGAGCCCGCGAGGACCTGAGCCGGTCGGCCAAGATCGCGGCGGAGCATGGGCTGGTCGTGGAGGAGTTCAAGGCCCGGCACAACCTCGGCTACCTGGAATTCCTCGCCGGCAATCTCGCGCTGGCGCTCAGGACGATGGCCGATGCGCGCGCCATCGACGCCGACATCTCACTCGGCGTGGCCCTGCTGGATCGCGCCCAGGTGCTGCTGCAAGCCGGTCTGCACCGGGAGTCCGACGACTCGTTGCTCGAGGCGGCGGCGATCTTCCGGGAGGATCGGCTCTGGAAAGAACTGGGAGAGGTGGAGCTGGCCCGTGCGGAGTGCGCGCTGCTCGACGGCGAGACAGTCGCCGCTCGCCGGCTCGCCGCGAGCGCCCGTAACAGGTTCCGGCGCCGGCAGAACGAACGCTGGCGCAGGGACGCGGAGCTGGTTCTGCTACACGCGGACCTGGCCGCCGGCCGGCCCGGTGGACAGCTGGCGACGCGCGCGCTGAGCCTGGCCGCCGAGTTCCGCGCCGCCGGGCTGAACACTCAGGCGCGCACGGCGCAGTTGGTGGCGGCCGAGGCGCTGCTGCGCGCGGGACGGCCGGTGCAGGCCCGAGCCGTGGCGGCCGAGGCCGGCCCGGTCCGCGGCTCCGACCCGGTGTCCGCGCGGCTGCACACCAGACTCGTCCGAGCGAGGCTCTGTATCGCCGCTGACGACCGGGGACCCGCGCGCCGCGAGATCAGCACCGGGCTGGCCGAGCTCGCGAACCACCAGGCGCAGTTCGGCAGCATCGACCTGCAGACAGCGGGCGCGGTGCATGGCCGCCAGCTGGTGGAGCTCGACCTGTCGATGGCGTTCCGGCACGGCAGGCCGCTGGCGGTGCTGGCCGCGGTCGAGCGCGGCCGGGCGATCTCGAGCCGGCTGGGTGCGGTGAAGGCTCCGGCCGACCCGGTGACGGCCGAGTTGCTGGCCGAGCTGCGTCAGGCCGTCGAGGGACTGCGGGTGATCGCCTCGGATGCCGGGGCGTCTAGCCGCGCATCGTCAGAGCGTCGCCGCGTCGCCGATCTGCAACGGGAGCTACGTGCCCGGTCCTGGCAGTCGGAGGGCCAGCGGGCCGCCGGAAAGCCCGCCGGCTGGAATGCGATAGGCCCGGCACTGAGCGCCGCTGACACCTCATTGGTCAGCTACTTCAACGTCGAGGGGCAGCTGTACGCGGTGGTGTTCGCGGCCGGCCACGCCCGCATCGTCCACATCGCGGCCGAGCGCGCGGTGGTCGAGATGGTCCGGCGAGTTCGGGCCGACGTGGACGTGATAGCCAACGGGTACCTGCCCCCGGCCATGGCGCAGGCGGTGGCGGCCACTCTCGATAGGTCCCTGGCGCGGCTGGACCGGGCTCTGCTCGGTCCCCTCGGACTGCCGGACGCGCGACTGGTGATCGTGCCGACGGGTGTGCTCGGCACGCTGCCCTGGACGAACCTGCCCTCGCTGCGGCAGCGCCCGGTCGTGGTGGCGCCCTCGGCGACGGCCTGGCTGGCGGCATCCGGTCCGACGCAGCCGGTCGATCCGGTGGTGGTTGCGGTTGCCGGCCCGGAGCTGGCCCGCTCTACCGAGGAGGCGTCCGTGGTGGGCAGGTTGTGGCCGGACGCCCTGGTCTTCGCAGGCGCCGCCGGCACCAGGGCGGCGCTGGTGTCGGCGCTCACCTCCGCCACCGTCGTCCATGTCGCGGCGCACGGCCAGCACCAGGCGGAGAACCCGCTGTTCTCCTCCATTCGGCTCGCCGACGGGCCGCTGTTCGCCTACGAGCTCGACCAGAGTGCTCGGGTGGCCGAGCACGTGGTGCTGTCGGCGTGCGAGCTTGGCCGGTCCACGATGCGTGCCGGTGACGAGGCGCTGGGGCTCACCAGCGTGCTGTTGCGGCTCGGCAGCCGCTCGGTGATCTCCGGCGTGGCACGGGTCCACGACGATGTGGCGGCTGAGGTGATGACGACTTACCACGCCGGGATGGCCACCGGAATGGACTCGGCACAGTCGCTCGCACTCGCCGTCGCGCAGGCGCCCACCCCGGCACCGTTCGTGTGTTTCGGCGCGACGTGGGTTCCGGGGACAACGACGAAATAGTTGGCCCGGGTGACGCGACGGGGTTCGGCTGAGGCTTCTGGCGACGATTTGGTGCGCGCTGAGCCGACCCGTAGCATGGACAGCGATCCACCCGAAGACCGCTGGTTGTCGCATGCGCACGTGCGACCGAACAGCTCCGGAGCGCCGGAGCGGCCCGCGCAGAGTGGCCGGCAAGAGATGAGACTTCCTCGTTTCGCCCCGAGCGCCCTGCGCCGGGGCGTTTTGGTGTTCCGGGCCTGCTCGTGGTGCGGCGCAAGCCCAGCCGGCACGAGATGTACGAGAGGAGGAACATGCCGAACAAAGAAAAGCTCTCCGCTGTCGCGGAGCTGGTCGAGCACTTCAACGGCTCGTCGGCCACCGTCATCACCGAGTACCGCGGACTGACGGTCAAGCAGGTCACCCAGCTTCGCCAGGCCCTGGGCCGGGACACCACTTACGCGGTGGTCAAGAACACCCTGACCAAGCGTGCGGCGGCCGAGGCCGGTGTCAGCATCGAGGACAGCCTGCTCGTCGGACCGACCGCGATCGCGTTCGTCAAGGGCGACCCGGTCGAGGCGGCCAAGGGCCTGCGTGACTTCGCCAAGGCCAACCCGCTGCTGGTCATCAAGGGCGGTGTGCTCGAAGGAAAGTCGCTCAGCGCGGCGGACGTGAGCAGCATTGCCGACCTGGATTCCCGCGAGGTGTTGCTCGCCAAGGTCGCAGGCGTCCTCAAGGCGCTGCCGACCCGTGCGGCCGTCCTGTTCCAGGCGCCGTTGTCCCAGGTCGCGCGCCTGGCCAAGGCCCTGGAGGACAAGACTCCGGGAGACGCGGCCGCAGCCGTCGAAGCCGGAACCGAAGGCCCTGTTGTCGGCGAAGCCGGCGACGTGGCAGCCGCGGCCCCCGCGGCCGAGGAAGCACCATCCGAGACTCCCGCCGAGCCGGCGGAGCAGTAACCAACCACCCGCCGGCTCTCCGGCACAAAGAAAGGACGCCACATCATGGCGAAGCTCAGCACTGACGAGCTCATCGACGCATTCAAGGAGCTCACCCTCCTCGAGCTGTCCGACTTCGTGAAGCAGTTCGAAGAGACCTTCGACGTCACCGCCGCCGCTCCGGTCGCCGTCGCGGCCGCTCCCGTCGGTGGCGCGCCCGCCGAGCCCGAGGCCGAGCAGGACGAGTTCGACGTCATCCTCGAAGGCGCCGGCGAGAAGAAGATCCAGGTCATCAAAGAGGTGCGCACGCTCACCAGCCTCGGCCTCAAGGAGGCCAAGGACCTGGTGGACGGCGCGCCGAAGCCGGTTCTGGAAAAGGTCAATAAGGAAGCCGCCGAGAAGGCCAAGGCTGCCCTCGAGGCCGCCGGCGCTTCGGTGACGGTCAAGTAGCTCCGGCTACGTCCGACCATGCCAGGTCAGCCGGCTAGCCACAGCTGACCGAGCAACTGCCACACCCGTCAGGGGGCGGTCCGCGAGAGCGGGCCGCCCCCTGATGTCGTTCCTGGTCGAGGTGGACCCGCCGCTGCCTCCCGGCAAAGCGAATCGCGGCGGCACGAATCGCCAGATGCTTGACGTCAGCGATTTGGCGGGGCACCCTGTGCGTGCACTGCTTGCAAGCTCCTCGAACCACGTGACGGCTTGTACGACGACTGCTTCGACGGTTGTCAGAAGCGCTCGGGAGCTTGGCCTCGACCGCGGGTAGAACCACCCCTCAGGGGGTGGGTGGACAGGCGTGCCCATAGCGGCTAGACTGCTAATTTGCGCTGCCCTCAAACTTGTGTCGGCCCGTACAGGGTCTACTTCCGGCTGTCTCGGCAGGAAAGTTCAGGGGTCGCGCGATAGATCAAGAGCTGCGCCGCCGAAGGTATGAGATCACGAGCACCACCGCGATCACGACTCCAGCGGGGCAGCGATGGACACAGGTTGATTCAGTCCTCGGAAGGACGCATCTTGGCAGTCTCTCGCCCCGGTAAGTCCGAATCGCAAGGCACGAGCATTCAGGGCATCGCAGGCGCCCCCGCTCGGACCACCTTCGCCAAGATTCGGGAACCACTCGAAGTTCCCAATCTGCTGGCCTTGCAAACGGAATCTTTTGATTGGCTGGTCGGCAACGCCGCCTGGAAAGCGAGGCAAGCTCGCGACGCAAACGCCACCGGCGTCGCCCCCCTCTCCGGTCTGGAAGAAATTCTCGGCGAGATCTCGCCGATCGAAGACTTCTCCGGGTCCATGTCACTGTCGTTCTCCTCGCCGCGGTTCGAGGACGTCAAGGCCTCCATCGAGGAGTGCAAAGACAAGGACATGACCTACGCCGCCCCGTTGTTCGTCACGGCGGAGTTCACCAACAACACCACTGGCGAGATCAAGAGTCAGACGGTGTTCATGGGTGACTTCCCGATGATGACCCGCAAGGGCACCTTTGTTATCAACGGCACCGAGCGCGTCGTCGTGTCGCAGCTCGTCCGTTCGCCTGGCATCTACTTCGACCGCAGCCTGGACAAGACCTCCGACGTGGACGTCTTCTCGGTGAAGGTCATCCCGAGCCGCGGTGCCTGGCTGGAATTCGACGTCGACAAGCGCTCGACCGTCGGCGTCCGCATCGACCGCAAGCGCCGCCAGCCGGTGACGGTGCTGCTCAAGGCCCTCGGCTGGAGCTCCGACCGGATCCGGGAGCACTTCCACTGGTCCGAGACCCTGCTCGCGACCCTGGAGAAAGACCACATCCCGGGTCAGGACGAGGCGCTGCTCGACATCTACCGCAAGCTTCGTCCGGGCGAGCCCCCGACGAAGGAGTCGGCGCAGGCGCTGCTGGAGAACCTGTTCTTCAACCACAAGCGCTACGACCTGGCGAAGGTTGGCCGCTACAAGGCCAACAAGAAGCTCGAGGTCGACACCGACATCAACCACGGCAACCTGACCGAAGAAGACATCGTCAAGACCATCGAGTACCTGGTCCGGCTGCACGCCGGCGAGGATGGCTACGAGGTCGACGACATCGATCACTTCGGTAACCGCCGGCTGCGCACCGTGGGTGAGCTGATCCAGAACCAGATCCGGGTCGGCCTGTCCCGCATGGAGCGGGTCGTCCGCGAGCGGATGACGACCCAGGACGTCGAGGCGATCACGCCGCAGACCCTGATCAACATCCGTCCCGTGGTGGCTTCGATCAAGGAGTTCTTCGGAACCTCCCAGCTGTCGCAGTTCATGGACCAGACCAACCCGCTCGCCGGTCTGACCCACAAGCGCCGGCTGTCGGCTCTCGGCCCGGGTGGTTTGTCCCGTGACCGTGCAGGCATGGAGGTCCGTGACGTCCACCCGTCGCACTATGGCCGCATGTGCCCCATCGAGACCCCTGAAGGCCCGAACATCGGCCTGATCGGCTCGCTGGCGTCCTACGGCCGGGTGAACGCCTTCGGCTTCGTCGAGACCCCGTACCGCAAGGTCGAGGCAGGCGTGGTCACCGACCAGGTGTTCTACCTGACCGCCGACGAAGAGGACCGGGCGACCATTGCCCAGGCCAACGCCGTGATCGATGCCCATGGTCACTTCACCGACAGCAAGGTGCTCTGCCGTAAGAAGGGCGGAGAGGTCGAGCTGCTCGAGCCCGACGAGGTCGACTACATGGACGTGTCGCCGCGCCAGATGGTGTCGGTCGCGACCGCGATGATCCCGTTCCTCGAGCACGACGACGCCAACCGTGCACTGATGGGCGCCAACATGCAGCGCCAGGCTGTGCCGCTGCTGCGTTCGGAGTCCCCGCTGGTCGGCACCGGCATGGAGCTGCGCGCAGCTGTCGACGCCTCGGACGTCGCCGTCGCCGACAAGGCCGGTGTGGTCGAGGAGCTTTCCGCCGACTACATCACCGTGATGGCTGACGACGGCACCCGTAACACCTACCGGTTGTCGAAGTTCGCCCGGTCCAACCAGGGCACCAGCTTCAACCAGAAGCCGATCGTCAACGAGGGCGACCGGGTCGAGGTCGGCCAGGTCATCGCCGACGGTCCGTCCACCGACTCCGGTGAGATGGCGCTCGGCAAGAACCTGCTCGTGGCATTCATGCCATGGGAAGGCCACAACTACGAGGACGCCATCATCCTCAACCAGCGGATCGTGCAGGACGACGTCCTGACCTCGATCCACATCGAGGAGCACGAGGTCGACGCTCGCGACACCAAGCTCGGTGCCGAAGAGATCACCCGTGACATCCCCAACGTCTCCGACGAGGTCCTCGCCGACCTCGACGAGCGCGGGATCATCCGTATCGGTGCCGACGTGGTGACCGGTGACGTGCTGGTCGGCAAGGTCACGCCCAAGGGTGAGACCGAGCTGACTCCGGAAGAGCGCCTGCTGCGCGCGATCTTCGGTGAGAAGGCGCGCGAGGTTCGTGACACCTCGATGAAGGTTCCGCACGGTGAGGCCGGCAAGGTCATCGGCGTCCGGGTCTTCTCCCGCGAGGACGGCGACGAGTTGCCGCCCGGCGTCAACGAGCTCGTCCGGGTCTACATCGCCCAGAAGCGCAAGATCCAGGATGGCGACAAGCTCGCCGGCCGGCACGGTAACAAGGGCGTCATCGCCAAGATCCTGCCGCCGGAGGACATGCCGTTCCTGATCGACGGAACCCCGGTCGACATCGTGCTCAACCCGCTGGGCGTGCCCGGCCGGATGAACATCGGCCAGGTTCTCGAGACGCACCTCGGCTGGGTGGCCAAGACCGGCTGGCAGGTCGAAGGCGAGCCGGAGTGGGCAAGCCGGCTGCCTGAGCCCGCGCGTCAGGGCCACCCGGGCACCAACGTGGCGACCCCGGTGTTCGACGGCGCTCGTGAAGAAGAGATCACGGGCCTGCTCGACTCGACGCTGCGCACCCGCGACGGTGACCAGCTGATCGGGCGCACCGGCAAGGCACAGCTGATCGATGGTCGGTCCGGCGAGCCCTTCCCCGAGCCGGTCTCGGTGGGCTACGTCTACATCCTGAAGTTGCTCCACCTGGTCGACGACAAGATCCACGCCCGTTCAACCGGCCCGTACTCGATGATCACCCAGCAGCCGCTCGGTGGTAAGGCGCAGTTCGGTGGTCAGCGCTTCGGTGAGATGGAGTGCTGGGCCATGCAGGCCTACGGCGCCGCCTACGCCCTGCAGGAGCTGCTGACGATCAAGTCCGACGACATCCTCGGCCGCGTAAAGGTGTACGAGGCGATCGTCAAGGGCGAGAACATCCCCGAGCCGGGCATCCCCGAGTCGTTCAAGGTGCTGCTGAAGGAACTTCAGTCGCTCTGCCTGAACGTCGAGGTGCTGTCCAGCGACGGTGTGGCCGTCGAGATGCGTGACACGGACGACGACGTCTTCCGTGCCGCCGAAGAACTCGGTATCGACCTGTCCCGGCGCGAGCCGAGCAGCGTCGAGGAAGTCTGACGGACCGGCCGGCTGGTGGTGGCGTAATGCCCGAACCAGCCGGCCAGCCCGCCGACCAACTCCGTTAGACAATCCGAAGGAAAGAGAAGGTTCCACGTGCTCGACGTCAACGTCTTCGACGAGCTGCGTATCGGCCTCGCCACTGCTGATGACATCCGTCAGTGGTCTCACGGCGAGGTCAAGAAGCCCGAAACCATCAACTACCGGACTCTCAAGCCTGAGAAGGACGGCCTGTTCTGCGAGAAGATCTTCGGTCCCACCCGGGACTGGGAGTGCTACTGCGGTAAGTACAAGCGCGTCCGCTTCAAGGGCATCATCTGCGAGCGCTGCGGCGTCGAGGTCACTCGCGCCAAGGTGCGTCGCGAGCGGATGGGCCACATCGAGCTCGCCGCACCGGTGACCCACATCTGGTACTTCAAGGGTGTTCCGTCCCGGCTGGGCTACCTGCTCGACCTGGCACCCAAGGACCTCGAGAAGATCATCTACTTCGCTGCCTACCTGATCACCAAGGTGGACACCGAGACCCGGCACCGCGATCTGCCGACCCTCGAGGCCGAGATCTCGGCCGAGAAGTCCACGCTGGAGAAGCGCCGCGACGCCGACATCGACTCCCGCGCCAAGAAGCTCGAAGCCGATCTGGCCGAGCTCGAGGCCGAGGGTGCCAAGAGCGATGTCCGCCGCAAGGTCCGCGAGGGTGGCGAGCGCGAGATGCGCCAGCTGCGCGACCGGGCCCAGCGCGAGATCGATCGCCTCGACGAGGTGATGGACACCTTCCGCAAGCTGGACGTGAAGCAGCTCATCTCCGACGAGATGCTCTACCGCGAGCTGCGCGACCGGTTCGGCGAGTACTTCGAGGGCGGCATGGGCGCTGAGTCCCTGCAGACCCTCATCGCCGGCTTCGACCTCGACGCCGAGGCCGAGTCGCTGCGCGAGACGATCCGCTCCGGCAAGGGCCAGAAGAAGATCCGTGCACTCAAGCGGCTACGGGTCGTCGCGTCCTTCCTGAACACCACCAACTCGCCGCAGGGCATGGTCCTGGACTGCGTGCCGGTCATCCCGCCGGACCTGCGCCCGATGGTGCAGCTCGACGGTGGCCGGTTCGCCACCTCCGACCTGAACGACCTGTACCGCCGGGTCATCAACCGCAACAACCGCCTCAAGCGACTGATCGACCTCGGCGCGCCCGAGATCATCGTCAACAACGAGAAGCGGATGCTGCAGGAGTCGGTGGACGCGCTGTTCGACAACGGCCGTCGTGGCCGTCCCGTCACCGGTCCGGGCAACCGGCCGCTGAAGTCGCTGTCCGACCTGCTCAAGGGCAAGCAGGGCCGGTTCCGTCAGAACCTGCTCGGCAAGCGCGTCGACTACTCCGGCCGTTCGGTCATCGTCGTCGGCCCGCAGCTCAAGCTGCACCAGTGCGGCCTGCCCAAGCAGATGGCGCTGGAGCTGTTCAAGCCCTTCGTCATGAAGCGCCTGGTCGACCTGTCGCACGCGCAGAACATCAAGTCCGCCAAGCGGATGGTCGAGCGCGCGCGTCCGGTGGTGTGGGACGTCCTCGAAGAGGTCATCCGCGAGCACCCGGTGCTGTTGAACCGGGCGCCCACCCTGCACCGTCTCGGCATCCAGGCCTTCGAGCCCCAGCTGGTCGAGGGCAAGGCCATCCAGATCCACCCGCTCGTCTGCACCGCGTTCAACGCGGACTTCGACGGTGACCAGATGGCTGTCCACCTGCCGCTGTCGGCCGAGGCCCAGGCCGAGGCCCGCGTGCTGATGCTGTCGACGAACAACATCCTCAAGCCGGCTGACGGCCGTCCGGTGACCATGCCGACCCAGGACATGATCCTGGGCCTGTACCACCTGACGACCCTGCGTCCGGACCAGCTCGGAGCCGGCCAGGCCTACGCCTCGGCTGCCGAGGGCATCATGGCCCGCGATGCCAAGGCGCTGGGACTGCAGGCTCCGGTCAAGATCCGGCTGCAGGGCATCACCAGTGTCGACAACGGCGGTTCTGCCAGTGCGGAGCCGTGGGTTGCTCCGGAGGATTGGACTCCCGGCGAGCCGTTGCTCGTCGAGACCACCCTCGGCCGGACGATCTTCAACGACACGCTTCCTTCGGACTACCGCTTCGTGAACTACGAGGTGACCAAGAAGGAACTCGGGCAGATCGTCAACGACCTGGCCGAACGGTACCCCAAGGTTGCGGTTGCCCACGCGCTGGACAACCTCAAGGCTGCCGGTTTCCACTGGGCCACCCGGTCCGGCATCACCATCGCCATCGACGACGTGGTCACCCCGCCCCGCAAGGCGGAGATCCTCGAGCGGTACGAGGCGGACGCCGAGAAGATCGAGAAGCAGTACCGGCGTGGTGTCATCACGGTCGACGAGCGTCGTCAGGAGCTCGTCGAGGTCTGGACCAAGGCGACCAGCGAAGTCTCGAAAGAGATGGAAGCCAACTTCCCGAAGACCAACCCGGTGTACATCATGGTGAACTCGGGCGCCCGCGGAAACATGATGCAGATGCGTCAGATCGCCGCGATGCGTGGTCTGGTGGCCAACCCCAAGGGCGAGATCATCCCGCGTCCGATCAAGGCCAACTTCCGTGAGGGCCTGTCGGTGCTGGAGTACTTCATCTCGACCCACGGTGCTCGAAAGGGCCTGGCCGACACCGCACTGCGTACCGCCGACTCGGGCTACCTGACCCGTCGTCTGGTGGACGTCTCGCAGGACGTCATCGTCCGTGAAGAGGACTGTGGCACCGAGCGTGGCGTCAAGCTGACGATCGCCGCCGCCGGCCCCGATGGCAAGCTCCTCAAGGACAGCCACGCTGAAACCAGCGCGTATGCCCGGGTGCTTGCCGAGGACGTCGAGGCAGACGGGGCCGTCGTGGCACGGGGCAATGACGATCTCGGTGACGTTCTCATCGACGAGCTGGTTGCCCGCGGCGTGTCCGAGGTTCGGGTGCGCAGCGTGCTGACCTGCGAGTCCGCACTGGGCACCTGCGCCCGGTGCTACGGACGTTCGCTGGCGACCGGCAAGCTGGTGGACGTCGGCGAGGCTGTCGGCATCATCGCGGCCCAGTCGATCGGTGAGCCCGGAACCCAGCTGACGATGCGCACCTTCCACACCGGCGGTATCGCCGGTGACGACATCACGCATGGTCTGCCGCGTGTTGCCGAGCTCTTCGAGGCTCGGGTTCCCAAGGGTGTCGCGCCGATCAGCGAGGCAACCGGACGGGTTCGGATGGAAGACGTCGAGGGCACCGGCAAGGGCTCCGGCCGCAAGCTGGTCGTGACCCCGGATGACGGCAGCGAAGAGATCGAGTACCCGATCCTGCGGCGTGCCCGGCTCCTGGTGGCCGACGGCGACCGGGTCGAGGTGGGCCAGCAGCTCGTCGCCGGTGCGGTCAACCCGCACGACGTGCTGCGCATCATGGGCCCGCGTGAGGTGCAGCTGCACTTGGTGCGTGAGGTCCAGGAGGTCTACCGCAGCCAGGGCGTCGCGATCCACGACAAGCACATCGAGGTGATCATCCGCCAGATGCTCAAGCGCATCACGGTGATCGAGTCGGGTGCTACCGAGTTCCTGCCGGGTTCGCTCATCGAGCGCGCCAAGTTCGAGGCCGAGAACCGTCGGGTCGTCGCTGAGGGTGGCGAGCCTGCCTCCGGTCGTCCGGTGTTGATGGGTATCACCAAGGCGTCGCTGGCCACCGAGTCGTGGCTGTCGGCAGCGTCCTTCCAGGAGACGACCCGCGTCCTCACCGACGCGGCGATCTCGGCGAAGAGCGACTCGCTGGTGGGGCTGAAGGAGAACGTGATCATCGGAAAACTGATCCCGGCGGGTACTGGCATCGCCAAGTACCGCAACGTCGAGGTCAATCCCACTGAGGAAGCGCGTGCTGCAGCCTTCAGCATGGCTGGTTACGACGAGAGCGACTACTACGGCTTCGGTCAGGCCGGCGGTCAGGCCGTTGCACTCGAGGACTTCGGGTACAACGACTTCCGCTAAACAGCAGTCGGGCTAGCGCCCGGACACGGCAACGGGCCGGGAACCTCAGGGTTTCCCGGCCCGTTCTGCTGTCCCTGCCGGCTCTGTTGACTGGGGAGCGGGTTGGTATGCCGTCTGGTCGCCATGGTGGCCGCACGGCATACCAACCCGGCGGCGACCAGCTCCGGAAACGACAGAAGGGTCGTACCCCGCGGGGTACGACCCTTCTGTCAAGCGTGAGGCTTACAGCGGGCGAACGTTCTCCGCCTGCGGGCCCTTCTGGCCCTGAGTGGTCTCGAACTCGACGCGCTGGTTCTCATCCAGGCTGCGGTAGCCATCGCTGGCGATCGCTGAGTAGTGGACGAAAACGTCCGGTCCGTCGCCGTCCGGAGCGATGAAGCCGAAGCCCTTTTCGCTGTTGAACCACTTGACGGTTCCCTGTGCCATGTCTTTCTCCTTGCTAAATGCGGTTCGAAGGGCACACCGTGTGACCTCCGGGTTGTCGTTAGTCGCCCCGCCGTTCAGCTGGGAAAAACAAAACGCCCGCTGCGAGCAACCCGCGGGCGTTCAAAGAAACGATCGTGGAACACTGCAACTACAACCAGGGAAAACCGTAGCACGGATAGCCGGGAGCTGTGCAACTTCCATGTGCCGGAGTCGCGATTCTGTGGCGGGCACCCTGATACCGCCCGTGCAATCCGGGCCTTCTACAGTCATGGCACGATCTGGATCTTGCGTCCGATCCGGCCGCGAACCGCTCCGGAGCGACCGAATAGTCAGCCAGCGGCAGCCGATCGGAGATGAAGACGGCCGGATCGATCACGCCATCGGCGAACAGCTGCGGCACGCGTTCGTGTACGACTTTCCCGACGACAGCGACAGTTCATTGCGCCAGCGGCTGGGCGAGGCCGCCGGTGAAGCGATCGCCGATCACGTCCGAGGCCTCGGACGTGATCGGCATCGCCTGGTCGCGCGGTCTGTCCGGATTGCGCGCAGCCTGACCACCTTTCCGGCCTGCTCCATCGTGCAGATGACCGGTGCGCTGTCCCGGCCCGGCGGCGACGACCTGCTCGACCTGGTACGGGCGGCGCCCCGGATCGGCGGGGCCCGTCCTACGGCTTCTACGCCCCGATGATCGTGGACGGTCCGCGGACCGCCGAGGTGATCCGCCGGCATCCCGACGTCGCAGCGGCGTTCTCGATGCTCGGATCGGGGACCATCGCGATGGTGGGTATCGGATGCTGGGCACCCGGGCTGTCCAACATCTATGACGCTCTGGACGTCGAGGACCGAGAGAGCGTGAGCGCGTGGGGCGTGCGTGCGGAGGTGTCGAGGGATTTCTGGACGAGGGCGGAATCGCTCGCCAAACTGCCCTGGACGAGAGGATGATTGTGACTCGGGCGCGAGTGCTGACCGGCATTCCGACGGTTCTCGCAGTTGCCTACGGAACAGCGAAGAGCCGGGCGGTCTGGTCGGCGCTGAACGGGGGTGTGGTGAATGGGCTCATCACCCATGCCAGCCTCACCAGGGCAGTTCTCGACATGCCACGGTCAGCCGGCGCACCGGCCCTGGAGCGAGTGGTGCCCAGTTGAGCCGTTGAGCCCGCTCGGGCGGCCGGTGTCACTCGGCGGTGGAGTTGCCAACCGTGGCCAGGTCTTCCGGCTCGGCGCCGCCGTGCGCCGACCGGTCACCCCGCACAGTCCTGCTACCCACGCGCTGCTGCGTCACCTGAGCCGCGCGGGCTTCGACGGCGCGCCCAGGTTGCTGTCCGCCGACGACCGAATGGAAATGCTGTCCTGGATTCCCGGGGTCGCCGCCCGCAACCCGCTGCCAGGCTGGTCCCTCAGTGACGCCAGCCTGGTCAGCGTGGCCGTTCTGGTCCGCCGCTTCCATGACGCGGTGCGGGGCTTCGATGGGGGCCCGCACCACTGGCCCCGGCCGGTGCCGCCGGCGTACAGCGACGGACTGGTCGGCCACAACGATCTGCATCCCGGCAATATCGTGTTCGACGGGGAGCGGGCGGTGGGCTTGATCGACTTCGACCTTGCCGGTCCCAGCGGCGTGGTGTGGGACCTGGCCACCGTCGCGCGGTGCTGGTGCCCACTGGTTGCCGACGCCGACCTCCCGGACGGCTTCGTGCAGGGGCCTGAGCGGCGCTACGACCGGCTGGTGATGCTGCTCGACGCCTACGGCCTCAACCGGGCGGGGCGCGTCGCGGTGGCCGAGTCTCTGGTGGACAACCACGACTGGACCTACCGGATCGTCACCGACGCGGCCCGCGCGGGACACCCGGGGTTCCGCGAGTATTGGGCGGGTGTGGCGGCGAGAACCAGCCGCGCGAGGCAGTGGGCGGTCGACCACCAGGCGGAATTGATCAAGGCCGTCCGGCGCTAGACTGGTTCCGTACGGCCGGGTGCTTGCCCGATTTTGATACCAGGGCGGGCACCGGTATTGTTTGACCTTGTGCCCGGAGCCTCCGGGCGTTTACCCGTGTCCGTCGCGGGCGGCTGCTGGTCCACGAGCCGCTGACGAACCGGGGCCATCCGGTGAAGCTGGCGAGATTCTCGCTGGAAGACCCTGGGACTGGGCGACACGCCCGACCTCGGGGACCGGAGGGTGACAACAGCAGAGCAGACACGTTGCCGGGCAGAGACTGTCGGACGTCGCTGGGATCGAGCCAGCGCGCCGAGCCTCTACCTTCGACGTACCGCAGACGAATGAGGAGATTGCAGGCCGCATGCCTACGATCCAGCAACTGGTCCGCAAGGGCCGGCAGGACAAGATCGGCAAGACCAAGACCCCGGCGCTGAAAGGCTCTCCGCAGCGACGTGGTGTCTGCACGCGTGTCTATACGACCACGCCCAAGAAGCCGAACTCTGCGTTGCGCAAGGTGGCGCGCGTCCGGCTTACCAGTGGCATCGAGGTCACCGCCTACATCCCCGGGGTCGGTCACAACCTGCAGGAGCACTCGATCGTGCTTGTGCGTGGCGGCCGTGTGAAGGACCTGCCCGGTGTTCGTTACAAGATCATTCGTGGCTCGCTGGACACCCAGGGTGTCCGCGGCCGCAAGCAGTCGCGTAGCCGCTACGGCGCGAAGAAGGAGAAGAGCTAATGCCTCGTAAGGGCCCGCCTCCGCGTCGTCCCCTCGTGGTCGACCCGGTGTACGCCTCGCCGCTGGTCACTCAGCTGGTCAACAAGATCCTGATCGCCGGCAAGCGGTCGACCGCCGAGAGCATCGTCTACGGCGCCCTCGAGGGCTGCCGCGAGAAGAACGGCACCGATCCGGTTGTCACCCTCAAGCGCGCGCTGGACAACGTCAAGCCGACGCTGGAGGTGCGTAGCCGCCGCGTAGGTGGCGCGACCTACCAGGTTCCGGTCGAGGTCCGCACTCCTCGCCAGACCACTCTCGCGTTGCGGTGGCTGGTGGGCTACTCCCGCGCCCGTCGCGAGAAGACGATGACCGAGCGTCTGATGAACGAATTGCTCGACGCGAGCAACGGCCTCGGCGCCAGCGTCAAGCGTCGTGAGGACACCCACAAGATGGCCGAGTCGAACAAGGCCTTCGCGCACTACCGCTGGTAGCGCGTCGCGCTGGGAACAGCGCGCACCTGGCCAGTAGTTGAACGAAGCAAGTAGTTAAACCAAGCAGACCCGATCATTCGACCGGGGCAGCGAATCGGTTCAGCAATCAGACGAAGAAGGAATGATGGCCAACAACGTTGAGCTCGCCAGGACCCGCAACATCGGGATCATGGCGCACATCGACGCGGGCAAGACGACGACGACCGAGCGAATTCTCTTCTACACCGGCATCAACTACAAGATCGGTGAAGTCCACGATGGCGCGGCCACCATGGACTGGATGGAGCAGGAGCAGGAGCGCGGCATCACGATCACGTCTGCCGCGACGAAGTGCACCTGGAAGAACCACGCGATCAACATCATCGACACGCCCGGGCACGTGGACTTCACCGTAGAGGTGGAGCGCTCGCTGCGCGTTCTGGATGGCGCCGTCGCGGTGTACGACGGAGTCGCCGGCGTCGAGCCTCAGACCGAGAACGTCTGGCGGCAGGCCGACAAGTACAACGTTCCTCGGATGTGCTTCGTCAACAAGCTCGACCGCACCGGGGCGGATTTCTTCCGCTGCGTACAGATGATGATCGACCGGCTGAACGCCACGCCGCTCGTACTGCAGATTCCGATCGGCAACGAGGGCGACTTCGTCGGCGTCGTCGACCTGATCGAGATGCGCGCGCTGACCTGGCGTGGCGAGACGGCGCTGGGTGAAGAGTTCGCGATCGAGGAGATTCCCGCGGACCTCGCCGACCAGGCCGCCGAGTGGCACGAGAAGATGCTCGAGACGCTGTCGGATGTGGACGACGAGATCGCCGAGGCGTACCTCAGCGATGAAGAGCTGACGGTCCCGCAGCTCAAGGCCGCCATCCGGCGCGCAACGATTGCTGACAAGTTGAACCCGGTGCTGACCGGTTCTGCCTTCAAGAACAAGGGTGTCCAGCCGATGCTGGATGCGGTGATCGACTTCCTGCCGTCCCCGCTGGACGTGGACCACATCGAGGGCACGCTGATGGACGGCGAAACCGTCGCGACCCGTAAGACGGACGAGGCCGAGCCGCTGTCCGCACTGGCCTTCAAGATCGCGACCGACCCGCACCTCGGCAAGCTCACCTACGTCCGGATCTACTCCGGTGTCGTCGAGAACGGCGCGCAGGTCCTGAACTCCACCAAGGACCGCAAGGAGCGCATCGGCAAGATCTACCAGATGCACGCCAACAAGCGCGAGGAGCTTCCCCGCGCCGGTGCTGGCGACATCATCGCCGTTGCCGGGTTGAAGCAGACCACCACGGGTGACACGCTGTCGGATCCATCGAAGCCGATCATCCTCGAGTCGATGACGTTCCCGGCCCCGGTCATCTCGGTGGCCATCGAGCCGAAGACGAAGAGCGACCAGGAGAAGCTGGGGACCGCGATCCAGAAGCTCGCGGAAGAAGACCCCACCTTCCAGGTGCAGAACGACGAAGAGACCGGCCAGACGATCATCAAGGGCATGGGTGAGCTTCACCTCGAGATCCTTGTCGACCGGATGCGCCGCGAATTCAAGGTCGAAGCGAACGTCGGCAAGCCGCAGGTGGCCTACCGCGAGACCGTCCGCCGCGTCGTCGAGCGCGAGGACCTGACGTACAAGAAGCAGACCGGTGGCTCCGGCCAGTTCGCGAAGGTGCAGGTCCGGCTCGAGCCGCTGCCCATGACCGCCGACGGTCCGACCTACGAGTTCGTCAACGCCGTCACCGGTGGTCGCATCCCGAAGGAATTCATTCCGTCGGTCGATCAAGGCGCACAGGAGGCCATGCAGTACGGCATCCTGGCCGGTTACCCGCTGGTCGGCGTGAAATTCACGCTGACCGACGGTGGGTACCACGATGTGGACTCCTCCGAGATGGCGTTCAAGATCGCCGGCTCGATGGTGTTCAAGTCAGCTGCTCGCAAAGCTGACCCGGTTCTGCTCGAGCCGATGATGGCGGTCGAGGTCACCACGCCCGAAGAGAACATGGGCGATGTGATCGGCGACCTCAACTCGCGGCGTGGCCAGATCCAGGCAATGGAAGAGCGTTCGGGAGCACGAGTGGTCCGGGCACTTGTTCCGCTGTCGGAGATGTTCGGTTATGTCGGTGACCTGCGCTCCAAGACGCAGGGCCGGGCGAACTACTCGATGCAGTTCGACTCCTACGCCGAGGTTCCAAGCAATGTGGCGAAGGAAATCATCGCGAAGGCGACCGGCGCATAGTCGGGTGTCACCCGGTACCACCAGCATTACCTCCAAGACCAACTAGACGGCAACAGCCCGACCAAAGAAAGAGGAAACACAGTGGCGAAGGCGAAGTTCGAGCGGACCAAGCCGCATGTCAACATCGGCACCATCGGTCACATCGACCATGGCAAGACGACGCTGACCGCTGCCATCTCCCGTACCCTGCACGACAAGTACCCGGTGCTGAACCCTGCCACCCAGGCGTTCGATCAGATCGACAAGGCACCCGAAGAGCGTCAGCGCGGTATCACCATCTCGATCGCGCACATCGAGTACCAGACCGAGGCGCGACACTACGCGCACGTCGACTGCCCCGGGCACGCCGACTACATCAAGAACATGATCACGGGTGCCGCGCAGATGGACGGCGCGATCCTGGTGGTCGCGGCGACCGACGGCCCGATGCCGCAGACCAAGGAGCACGTGCTGCTCGCGCGTCAGGTCGGTGTCCCGTACATCGTTGTCGCGCTGAACAAGGCCGACATGGTCGATGATGAAGAGATCCTGGAGCTTGTTGAGCTCGAGGTTCGCGAACTGCTGAACCAGTACGAGTTCCCGGGCGACGACGCCCCGATCGTCCGGGTGTCCGCACTCAAGGCGCTCGAGGGTGACCCTGAGTGGGCCGAGAAGATCCTCGAACTGATGAGTTCGGTCGACGAGTCGATCCCGCAGCCGGTTCGCGAGATCGAGAAGCCGTTCCTGATGCCCGTCGAGGACGTCTTCACGATCACCGGTCGTGGAACCGTCGTCACCGGCCGCATCGAGCGTGGTGTCCTGAAGGTCAACGAAACCGTCGACATCATCGGGATCAAGGAAGGCAAGACCACCACGACGGTCACCGGCATCGAGATGTTCCGGAAGCTGCTGGACGAGGGGCAGGCCGGCGAGAACGTCGGGCTGCTCCTCCGCGGTATCAAGCGCGAGGACGTCGAGCGCGGCCAGGTCATCATCAAGCCGGGCACCACCACTCCGCACACCGACTTCGAGGCGAACGTCTACATCCTCTCGAAGGACGAGGGCGGCCGTCACACGCCGTTCTTCAACAACTACCGGCCGCAGTTCTACTTCCGCACCACGGACGTGACCGGCGTGGTGACCCTGCCCGAGGGCACCGAGATGGTCATGCCCGGTGACACCACTGAGATGACGGTCGCGCTGATCCAGCCGATCGCCATGGAAGAGGGTCTGCGGTTCGCGATCCGAGAGGGTGGCCGCACCGTCGGCGCCGGCCGGGTCACCAAGATCATCAAGTAAGACAGCTCCGTGACGGGGCGGCCGGGTGTTCCCACCTGGCCGTCCTGGTACGGAAACGGCTTGACCGCTTCGGCCCGTCCTACGGACCGCGAGCTTGAACCTGTACCACCAGATTGACTTAGTGCGAGCGCTGGCGCGAGCACCATTCACCACAGTGAGGACGAGAAAGCCACTATGGCTGGACAAAAAATCCGCATTCGGCTCAAGGCCTATGACCACGAGGCCATTGACGCCAGCGCGCGCAAGATCGTCGAGACCGTGACGCGCACCGGCGCCCGCGTCGTCGGTCCGGTACCGCTGCCGACGGAGAAGAACGTGTACTGCGTCATCCGGTCGCCGCACAAGTACAAGGACAGTCGCGAGCACTTCGAGATGCGGACCCACAAGCGTCTCATCGACATTCTCGACCCGACGCCGAAGACGGTGGACGCGCTCATGCGCATCGATCTGCCGGCCAGCGTCGACGTCAACATCCAGTAGCACCGGTTAGCGAGAATAAAAACCATGACTAATCAGAGCAGAGCCACCCGAGGCATTCTGGGCGAGAAGCTCGGCATGACCCAGGTCTTCGACGCGAACAACCGGGTCGTCCCGGTCACCGTCGTGAAGGCGGGGCCGTGTGTGGTGACCCAGATCCGGACCCAGGAGAAGGACGGCTATACGGCTGTACAGATCGCCTACGGCCAGATCGATCCGCGCAAGGTGACCAAGCCGCTGGCCGGTCACTTCCAGGCTGCCGGCGTCACGCCACGGCGCCACGTGATCGAGCTGCGGACCTCCTCCATCGAGGGCTACGAGGTCGGACAGGAGTTCGGCGCGGACGTCTTCACCGAGGGTGCGTCGGTCGACGTCACGGGCACGACCAAGGGCAAGGGCACCGCCGGCGTCATGAAGCGTCACGGCTTCCACGGCGTGTCCGCCTCCCACGGCTCCCACCGCAACCACCGCAAGCCTGGCTCGATCGGCGGCTGTTCCACGCCCGGTCGCGTGTTCAAGGGCATGCGGATGGCCGGTCGGATGGGTGTCGACAAGCAGACAACGCAGAGCCTGCGGGTCGTCAGGGTCGACCTCGAGCGTGGCTTGCTGCTCATCGAGGGTGCCGTTCCCGGATCCAAGGGAAGCCTCGTTGTCGTACGTAACGCCGTCAAGTCCGCGGCGAAGGAGGCGTGATCCCCATGTCGTTGACCATTGATGTCGTCCACCCCGTGGATTCCGACGCGCAGCCGACCTCTGTCGAGCTGCCCGCCGAGATCTTCGATGTGCCCACGAACATCGCGCTGATCCACCAGGTCGTCGTCGCACAGCTCGCCGCCGCGCGCCAGGGCACCGCGTCGACCAAGACCCGCGGTGAGGTTCGCGGTGGCGGCAAGAAGCCGTACCGCCAGAAGGGCACCGGCCGCGCCCGCCAGGGATCGCTGCGTGCGCCTCAGTTCGCCGGCGGTGGCGTCGTGCACGGGCCGCAGCCGCGCAAGTACGACCAGCGGACGCCCAAGAAGATGAAGGCGGCCGCACTGCGCGGTGCGCTTTCGGACCGGGCGCGCTTCGGTCGGGTGCACGTGGCCTCTGCCCTGCTCAGCGGTGACGCGCCTTCCACGAAGTCGGTCACGGCCTCGCTGGCCTCGATCAGCACCGCGAAGAACATCCTCGTGGTCGTCGAGCGTTCGGACGAGCTGAGCTGGAAGAGCCTGCGCAACGTCTCGGGCATCCACGTCCTCGAGCCGGGCCAGCTCAACACCTACGACGTCCTGATCTCCGACGACGTGGTCTTCACCCTTGACGCGCTGCAGACGTTCCTGGCCGGACCGGCCAGCGGCAAGTCGAGTAAGGGAGCCGCCAGTTCGGCCGAGCTGTCCGACAGCGTCGAGGGCGCGGCAACCGAAGAGGATACGAACTGATGTTTGACGATCACCGCGACGTGCTGATCGCTCCGGTTATCTCGGAGAAGAGCTACGGCCTGCTGGACCAGAACAAGTACACCTTCGACGTCCACCCGGACGCCAACAAGACGCAGATCAAGATCGCTGTCGAGAAGGTTTTCAACGTCAAGGTAACGGACGTGAACACTCTCAATCGCCAGGGCAAGCGCAAGCGGACCCGATTCGGATACGGCACGCGCAAAAGCATCAAGCGCGCCGTTGTCACCCTTCGTGAGGGCGACCGTATCGAGGTCTTCGGCGGACCTGCGGCCTAGCGGGATACGGGACAGGAACGGACTTAGATATGGGTATCCGCAAGTACAAGCCGACAACGCCTGGTCGTCGTGGCTCCAGTGTCGCCGACTTCGTCGAGGTCACCAGGACCACGCCGGAGAAGTCGTTGGTGCGGCCGCTGCACAACAAGGGCGGTCGTAACAACACCGGACGCATCACCACCCGCCACCAGGGTGGTGGCCACAAGCGCGCGTATCGGGTCATCGACTTCCGTCGCAACGACAAGGACGGCGTGCCCGCCAAGGTCGCGCACATCGAGTACGACCCGAACCGCACCGCTCGGATCGCGCTGCTGCACTACGCCGATGGCGAGAAGCGCTACATCCTCGCGCCCCGTGCGTTGAAGCAGGGCGACGCGATCGAGAATGGTCCCGGCGCTGACATCAAGCCCGGCAACGCGCTGCCGCTGCGCAACATCCCGGTCGGTACCACGGTGCACGCTATCGAGTTGCGTCCCGGCGGCGGTGCGAAGATCGCCCGCTCGGCCGGCGCCAGCGTGCAGCTGGTTGCCAAGGACGGACCGTTCGCGCAGTTGCGGATGCCCTCCGGTGAGATCCGCAACGTCGACGTCCGCTGCCGCGCCACCGTCGGCGAGGTCGGTAACGCCGAGCAGAGCAACATCAACTGGGGCAAGGCCGGCCGGATGCGCTGGAAGGGCAAGCGCCCGACCGTCCGTGGTGTCGCCATGAACCCGGTTGACCACCCGCACGGTGGTGGTGAGGGCAAGACGTCCGGTGGACGTCACCCGGTGAACCCGGCCGGTAAGCCCGAGGGCCGTACCCGCACCCGCAAGGCGAGCGACGCGCTCATCGTCCGCCGCCGCAAGACCAACAAGAAGCGTTAGGACCAGCAGCCATGCCTCGCTCGCTCAAGAAGGGCCCGTTCGTCGACGACCACCTGCTCAAGAAGGTGGATGTTCAGAACGACAAGGGCAGTAAGAACGTGATCAAGACCTGGTCGCGTCGTTCGACGATCATCCCGGACATGCTCGGCCACACCATCGCGGTGCACGACGGTCGCAAGCACGTCCCGGTCTTCGTGACCGAGGGCATGGTCGGGCACAAGCTCGGCGAGTTCGCGCCCACTCGGACGTTCCGAGGCCACATCAAGGACGACCGCCGGTCCCGCCGGTAGTTCTCCCGCCACATCGTCAGATTCAAGACCGAACACACCAGCAGATTTAAGGGATATCGCAGATGGCAGCCAACGAACCCGACGCAGATGTGCGTACCGCCTTCGCGCGGGCGTCGCAGGTCAACGTCACGCCTATGAAGGCGCGTCGCGTCATTGACCTGATTCGCAACAAGCCGGCCTCGGACGCGCTCGCGGTGTTGAAGTTCGCCCCGCAGGCGGCATCCGAGCCGGTGGCGAAGGTTCTCGCCTCCGCGATCGCCAACGCTGAGAACAACTTCGACCTCGACCCGGAGACGCTGATCGTGTCGCGCGCCTTCGTCGACGAGGGACCGACCCTCAAGCGGTTCCAACCGCGTGCGCAGGGTCGGGCCTACCGAATCCGCAAGCGGACCAGCCACATCACCATCGAGGTCGAGAGCGTGGAAAGGGCAGCGCGAACCGTTCCGTCTGCTCGTAACGCTGGCAAGAAGGGGAGCACCCGCTAATGGGGCAGAAGGTAAACCCGAACGGGTTCCGCCTCGGCATCACCACCGACTGGAAGAGCCGTTGGTTCGCCGATAAGAACTATGCCGAGTACGTCAAGGAAGACGTTGCCATCCGTCGCCTGATGTCCAAGGGCATGGAGCGGGCCGGTATCGCCAAGGTCGAGATCGAGCGCACCCGTGACCGGGTTCGCGTCGACATCCACACCGCGCGTCCGGGCATCGTCATCGGCCGCCGCGGTGCCGAGGCCGACCGCATCCGCGGCGAGCTGGAGAAGCTCACCGGCAAGCAGGTGCAGCTGAACATCCTCGAGGTGAAGAACCCCGAGGCCGACGCTCAGCTGGTGGCCCAGGGTGTCGCCGAGCAGCTCTCCAACCGCGTGAGCTTCCGGCGCGCGATGCGCAAGAGCATGCAGTCGACGCTGAAGAGCCCGGGCGTCAAGGGAATCCGGGTGCAGTGCTCGGGCCGCCTCGGTGGCGCCGAGATGAGCCGGTCGGAGTTCTACCGCGAAGGTCGGGTGCCGCTACACACCCTCCGCGCGAACATCGACTACGGCTTCTACGAGGCGCGCACCACCTTCGGGCGCATCGGCGTGAAGGTCTGGATCTACAAGGGCGAGGTGCCCACCGGATCGCGCACCGAGCGTGAGGCCGCTGTCGCGGCCGAGGCGCTGCGCCAGCGTCGTGACCGGCCCGCCCGCCCGCGTCGTTCGGGTTCGCAGGGCACCACCGGTACCGGCGTGTCGACCGAGACCGATCGTGCGTCGGACGCTCAGGCGCCCGCGCTGGCCACCACCCTGCAGGACACCGAGCCGGTCGATGCGCCCGTGGTCGACGCGTTGGCAGTCGAGGGCCGGGCGACGGAGGTCCCCGTGACCGACACCGCCGCAGCATCGGCGACCACTGAAACCACTGAGGGCTGATAAATGTTGATCCCACGGCGGGTTAAGCACCGCAAGCAGCACCACCCGGACCGTAATGGTGCGGCAAAGGGTGGCACCCGTGTCACCTTCGGCGAGTACGGCGTCCAGGCGCTCGAGCCGGCCTACGTCACCAACCGTCAGATCGAGTCGGCGCGTATCGCGATCAACCGGCACATCCGGCGTGGCGGCAAGGTCTGGATCAACATCTACCCGGACCGTCCGCTGACGAAGAAGCCGGCCGAAACCCGCATGGGTTCCGGTAAGGGGTCTCCGGAATGGTGGATCGCCAACGTCAAGCCGGGACGGGTGCTCTTCGAGCTGTCCTACCCGGACGAGAAGACCGCGAAAGAGGCGCTGACCCGCGCCATCCACAAACTGCCGATGAAGTGCCGCATCGTGAAGCGGGAGGAGTTCTGATGTCCAACGCCCACACCGACGAGCTCCGCGAGCTCCACGACGACGAGCTGCGCGCTCGGCACCGCGAAGCCAGGGAAGAGCTGTTCAACCTGCGCTTCCAGATGGCTACCGGACAGCTGGACAACAACCGGCGGCTGCGGGTCGTCCGCCACGACATCGCGCGGATCCTCACGATCCAGACCGAGCGGGAGCTCGGCTTGTCGGTCGCACCTGAAGGAGACTCGGCATGACCGCAGAAGCATCGACCGGCGCGACCGGCCGCTCGTCGAACCGGAAGGTCCGTGAGGGCCTGGTCGTCAGCGACAAGATGGACAAGACCGTCGTGGTCGCCGTCGAAGACCGCGTCAAGCACCCGTTGTACGGCAAGGTCATCCGCCGTACGAACAAGTTGAAGGCTCACGATGAGGCGAACACCGCCGGCATCGGTGACCGCGTGCTGCTGATGGAGACGCGGCCACTGTCCGCCACCAAGCGCTGGCGCGTGGTCGAGGTCATCGAGCGGGCCAAGTAGTCTCTGACCCGGTCGGAGTGCAGGACGTTCTGGCTCTTTCAGATAGGGCCAGAAGGCAGAGTAAGAGCCGGGCATGTGCCAAGGCTCGGTTAGCCAAACGGATTTGGGAGTAAGGCTGTGATTCAGCAGGAGTCGCGACTGCGCGTCGCCGACAACACCGGGGCCAAGGAAATCTTGTGCATCCGCGTGCTGGGCGGCTCGGGTCGTCGCTATGCGGGCATCGGCGACACCATCGTCGCAACCGTCAAGGATGCGTTGCCTGGTGCCGGCGTCAAGAAGGGCGACGTGGTCAAGGCCGTCATCGTTCGTACGGTAAAGGAGCGTCGACGTCCCGATGGCTCCTACATCAAGTTCGACGAGAACGCGGCTGTGCTGATCAGGGCCGATGGCGAGCCCCGTGGAACGCGCATCTTCGGCCCGGTGGGCCGCGAGCTGCGTGACAAGAAGTTCATGAAGATCATCTCGTTGGCTCCGGAGGTGCTGTGATGAGCGAGGATCGCAAGGCCGTTTGCGGCCCGAGGACCGGAGCGAAGTCAGGGATGAGCGCTTGCGCGAAGACCGAGGTGGCACAGTGAAGATCAAGAAAGGCGACGAGGTCGTCGTCATCGCAGGCAAGGACCGTGGCAAGAAGGGTAAGGTACTCGCTGCTTTCCCTGCCGAGAACAAGGTCCTCGTCGAGGGTATCAACCGGGTCACCAAGCACACCCCGGTCGCCGCGAACGCCCGTGGCGCGCAGACCGGCGGAATCGTGACCCAGGAGGCCAAGGTCGACGCCAGCAATGTGATGGTGGTCGTGGACGGCCAGGCAACTCGCGTCGGCTACCGCCGAGATGAAGAGACGGGCCGCAACGTTCGCGTGTCGCGTCGCACCGGAAAGGACCTGTAATGACGACGGAGGCAAGCACCGCTACTCAGGTGCCAGCACCGCGTTTGAAGCTTCGCTACCGCGAAGAGATCGTGCCGGCGATGCAGGGGGAGTTCTCGTACTCCAACCCCATGCAGGTGCCCGGTGTGGTCAAGATCGTCGTGAACATGGGTGTCGGCCAGGCCGCCAAGGATGCCAAGCTCATGGACGGCGCGGTCCGTGACCTGACGCTGATCACCGGCCAGAAGCCGCTGGTCCAGCGCGCCCGGGTGTCGATCGCGCAGTTCAAGCTGCGTGAGGGCATGCCGATCGGCGCGAAGGTCACGCTGCGCGGCGACCGGATGTGGGAGTTCCTGGACCGGCTGCTCAGCCTGGCCCTGCCCCGCATCCGTGACTTCCGCGGCCTGTCCCCGAAGCAGTTCGACGGCAACGGCAACTACACCTTCGGTCTGACGGAGCAGTCGATGTTCCACGAGATCGACCCCGACACGATCGATCGCCCGCGCGGCATGGACATCACTGTGGTGACCACCGCCAAGACCGACGACGAAGGTCGCGCGCTGCTCAAGGCGCTCGGCTTTCCGTTTAAGGAGAACTGACCCCCATGGCAAAGACCTCGCTGAGGATCAAGGCCGCGGCAAAGCCGAAGTTCGCCGTCCGCGGTTACACCCGCTGTCAGCGGTGCGGTCGCGCGCACGCCGTCTTCAAGAAGTTCGGACTCTGCCGGATCTGCGTCCGCGAGATGGCCCATGCGGGCGAGCTCCCCGGTGTGACGAAGTCCAGCTGGTAAAAGCCCGATTTCATAATCGGGAGTCGATCAGGCAAACTTGTCTGGTTGTCAATCGCTTCGGGGTAGGCCCTGCGCCGGTGTACCGGCCTGATGGAACCGTTCCGAGAAAGGTAAGACCTAATCCGTGACTCTGTTCCCCGCCGGCCTTGAAAGCGAGGCCGTCTCATGACCCAGCTTCCCGCCGGCCTTGAAAGCGAGGCCGTCTCATGACCCAGCTTCCCGCCGGCCTTGAAAGCGAGGCCGTCTCATGACGATGACCGACCCCATCGCCGACATGCTTACCCGCCTGCGCAACGCCAACTCGGCTTACCATGACACCGTCGTGATGCCGCACAGCAAGCTCAAGGGCCACATTGCCGAGATCCTGCAGCAGCAGGGTTACATCGGTGGTTTCGAGATCACCGACGCTCCGGACGAATTGCCCGGCAAGGTGCTGACACTGTCGTTGAAGTACGGGCCGAACCGCGAGCGAAGCATCGCCGGCGTGCGTCGGGTCTCCAAGCCGGGCCTCCGGGTCTACGCGAAGTCCACCGGACTCCCGCGCGTTCTCGGCGGTCTCGGTATTGCCATCATCTCGTCCTCGTCCGGTCTCGTCACCGACCGGCAGGCCGCCAAGCGTGGAGTAGGCGGGGAAGTCCTCGCCTACGTCTGGTAGGGAGCGCAGCATGAGTCGCATCGGAAAGCTGCCGGTCCCGGTCCCCAGTGGTGTCGAGGTCGCGATCGACGGCCAGAGCATCACGGTCAACGGGCCCAAGGGCAGCCTGTCGCACGTCGTGGCGGAGCCGATCACGGTCGCCCAGGAGGACGGCGCGCTGAACGTCGTCCGCCCGGATGACGAGCGCGTGTCCAAGTCGCTGCACGGCCTGTCGCGCACGCTGATCGCGAACATGGTCGTCGGCGTGACCGACGGCTACGTCAAGAACCTCGAGATCGTCGGCACGGGTTACCGCGTCGCGGCCAGGGGCAGTGATCTCGAGTTTGCTCTCGGGTTCAGCCACCCGGTCGTCATCACGGCTCCCGATGGGATTTCGTTCAGAGTCGATTCACCCACCCGCTTCGCGGTACAGGGCATTGACAAGCAGAAAGTCGGCGAAGTGGCCGCTAACATCCGGAAGCTGCGCAAGCCTGACCCTTACAAGGGCAAGGGTGTGCGGTACCAGGGTGAGGTCATCCGTCGCAAGGCCGGAAAGACGGGTAAGTAGCCATGGCTGCCACAAGCATCGTTAAGCGCGCACGGCGTTCGGCCGGCGTGTCCGCCGGCCGGCGGACGGGCAAGGCACGCCGGCACTTCCGCCTTCGCAAGAAGGTCGTGGGTACCGAATCGCGCCCCCGTCTGGTTGTCAATCGGTCGGCCCGGCACCTGTTCGTCCAGGTCGTGGACGACGGCAAGGGCGTGACCCTGGCCTCGGCCTCGACATTCAAACTGACCGAGGGCGACAAGACTGAGCAGGCTCGCCAGGTCGGCGCCACGCTGGCTACGTCCGCCAAGGCCGCAGGCGTCAGCCAGGTCGTCTTCGACCGTGGTGGCAACACCTACACCGGCCGCATCGCGGCGTTCGCCGACGCGGCCCGCGAAGCCGGGCTGGAGTTCTGATGAGCACTTATTCGAACAGTGAGGGAAACGCCTGATGGCTTCCGCAACCCAGGGAACGCAGCGCGCCCCCCGCAGCGGCGGAAACGAGCGCAGCGGCGGCAACGAGCGCGGCGGTCGTGACCGTCGCGACGGTCGCGCGGCGCCGGAGAAGAGCGCGCTGCTCGAGCGCGTCGTCACCATCAACCGGGTGGCGAAGGTCGTCAAGGGTGGTCGTCGCTTCAGCTTCACCGCTCTCGTGGTCGTCGGAGACGGCGACGGCACTGTCGGTGTCGGCTACGGCAAGGCCAAAGAGGTGCCCGCCGCCATCGCCAAGGGTGTCGAAGAGGCCAAGAAGAACTTCTTCAAGGTTCCACGCATTGCCCAGACGATCCCGCATCCCGTGCAGGGCGAGAAGGCAGCCGGCGTGGTGCTGCTGAAGCCGGCTAGTCCCGGTACCGGTGTCATTGCCGGTGGACCGGTGCGCGCTGTCCTGGAGTGCGCTGGCATCCACGACATCCTGAGCAAGTCCCTCGGCTCGGACAACCCCATCAACATCGTCCACGCCACCGAAGCGGCGCTGAAGCAGTTGGTCCGTCCTGAAGAGGTCGCCGCTCGCCGCGGTCTGCCGCTCGAGGACGTCGCTCCTGCCGGTCTGCTCCGGGCGCGTGCGGGCCAAGGTTCGTAGAGGAGCCTCACTGATGGCGCGCTTGAAAATCACCCAGGTCCGATCCGAGATCGGCTCGCAGGACAACCAGCGTCAGACGCTGCGTTCCCTCGGGCTGAAGCGGGTACGCGACGTCGTTGTCAAAGAGGACCGGCCGGAAATCCGCGGCATGGTCCAGACCGTGACCCACCTGGTCGCGGTCGAGGAGGTTGAGTAACCGATGGCAGAAGGTCCTCTGAAGGTGCACCACCTTCGCCCGGCGCCCGGCGCCAAGTCCGCCAAGATCCGGGTGGGTCGTGGTGAGGCTGGTCGGCGGGGTAAGACGGCTGGTCGTGGAACCAAGGGAAGCAAGGCCCGTTACCAGGTTCCCGCCGGCTTCGAAGGCGGCCAGATGCCGATCCACATGCGGCTGCCGAAGCTGAAGGGCTTCCGTAATCCGTTCCGGGTCGAGTTCCAGGTCGTCAACGTGGCCAAGCTCGCCGAGCTGTTCCCGCAGGGTGGCGCCGTGTCACCCCAGGCCCTGGTCGAGGCCGGCGCTGTCCGCAAGGGCGCTCCGGTGAAGGTTCTCGGAACCGGCGACCTCGGTGGCGTCCAGCTGCAGGTCACGGCGAACGCCTTCTCGGCGAGTGCCGTCGAGAAGATCGCCGCCGCCGGCGGAAGCACGACAACGCTGTAGTTGATCGGCGGTGTAGGTTGGCGTGCGGCACGGGCAGAGTGATCGGAAGATACATGCGAGTTGGGCCGGACAGGGGACTGTCCGGCCCACTGCATATGCTCTCCGGGTTCGCGCGGCCACTGCCTGTGCAAGGGCGGCTGTTAGGCTCGCACCCAGTAGGACGGTCCACCGGTGCTGTGACAACTCCGGCAGGGCTATAAGTTCGAACTCCACAAAACGGATTTGATACTAACCCCGCGCAGGAGGATGTGTGCTCAGCGCTTTCGCGTCTGCATTCAGGACGCCAGACCTGCGTAAGAAGCTGTTATTCACGCTGGCGATGATCGGGCTGTACCGGCTCGGTGCTTCGGTTCCGACGCCCAATACCAACAGCGTCGCGATCAACGCCTGCATCAAGTCGGCCAGTGGCAGCAGCCAGACCGCGTACGCCTTGATCAACCTCTTCTCCGGTGGAGCGCTGCTCAAGCTCTCGGTGTTCGCGCTGGGCATCATGCCCTACATCACTGCGAGCATCATCATTCAGCTGCTCGTCGTGGTGATCCCGCGATTCGAAGCGCTGAAAAAAGAGGGCCAGTCCGGCCAGCAGAAACTGACCCAGTACAGCCGCTACCTGACCATCGGCCTGGCGATCCTGCAGTCTTCCGGCTTCGTCGCGCTTGCCCGATCCGGTCAGTTGTTCTCCGGTGCCACCGACTGCCACCCGCTGTACCGCGAGAGCATCTTCGCTCTCGGCACGATGGTCATCATCATGACGGCCGGTACCGCCGTGGTCATGTGGCTGGGCGAACTGGTCACCGATCGCGGTGTCGGCAACGGCATGTCCATCCTGATGTTCACCTCGATCGCGGCTCGAATCCCGAACGAGGGCCAGACGATCCTCAAGACCTCGGGCGGCTTCGCGTTCACCCTGATCCTGTTGCTGGGTCTGGCGATCATCGCCGCCGTGGTCTTCGTGGAGCAGGCTCAGCGGCGGATTCCGGTCCAGTACGCCAAACGCATGATCGGCCGGCGGATGTACGGCGGTACCTCGACGTACCTGCCGCTGAAGGTCAACATGGCCGGTGTCGTGCCCGTCATCTTCGCGTCCTCGCTGCTGTACATCCCGCAGTTGGTGTCGCAGCTGAACGGCAACAGCACCTCGGGCGTGCAGCTGTGGATCACGAACCACCTGATCAACCAGCAGGACTGGATCCACATCACGGTCTACTTCCTGCTGATCATCTTCTTCACGTACTTCTACGTGGGCATCACGTTCAACCCCGAAGAGCGCGCGGACGACATGAAGAAGTACGGCGGGTTCATTCCGGGCATCCGTCCGGGCCGTCCGACGTCGGAGTACCTGCAGTACGTGTTGTCGCGGATCACCCTGCCGGGCGCTCTCTACCTGGGCTTCATCGCCGTGCTGCCGAACTTCTTCTTCTCGATGACCGGTGGCAACAACCAGAACTTCCCGTTCGGTGGCACCGCAGTTCTGATCATGGTCGGCGTTGCGCTCGACACCGTGAAGCAGATCGAGAGCCAGCTCATGCAGCGCAACTACGAAGGATTCCTGCGTTAAATGGGTGAGCAGCTGATTCGGTCAGCGCACAGGCTCATGGACCGGAGTGGACCGGTGAGAACTTAGTGCGACTCGTACTCGTGGGGCCGCCTGGCGCAGGCAAGGGCACCCAGGCGGAGTTCATCGCCGAGCGGTTCTCCATCCCCAAGATCTCGACGGGTGACATCTTCCGGGCGAACGTGTCCGGTGGCACGGAGCTGGGCAAGCTCGCGAAGTCCTACATGGACGCGGGTGACCTGGTTCCGGACAAGGTCACCGTGGCCATGGTGCGGGACCGGCTCGGCGAGCCTGACGCTGCCGCGGGTTTCCTGCTCGACGGGTTTCCGCGCAACGTCGCTCAGGCCTACGAACTCGATTCCGCGCTCGGTGATCTCGGCTCGTCCCTGGACGTGGTGGTGGAACTCGAGGTCGACAGCGAAGAAGTTGTCCGCCGGCTGTCCGGTCGACGGATGTGCCGCAAGTGCGGCCATATCTGGCACGTCGACTACGAGCCGACGGATGCCGAGGGTGTCTGCGACCTGTGCGGTGGCGACCTGTTCCAGCGTGACGACGACAAGGCCGAAACTGTCCGGCACCGGCTCGACGTCTACGCCGAGCAGACCGCGCCCCTGATCAAGTTCTACGACCAGCGAGGCCAGCTCGTGGTGGTCGACGCGCTCGGTACCGTCGAGGACGTGACCGAACGTGCCATCACCGCCCTCACCAAAGTGACCTCCTGACCTGCCCATGCGCCGTCGTAGGGATGACATCCAGCTGAAGTCGCCTGAGCAGATCAAGCTCATGCGCCGCGCCGGGCTTGCCGTGGCCGCCGGGTTGGCAGCGATGACCGAGGCCACGCAGCCGGGTGTGTCGACCTATGAGCTCGACCAGATCGCGCGCTCAGCCCTGGCGAAGGCCGGAGCTACGTCGTCCTTCCTCGGCTACGCCGGACCGCCGCCCTTTCCCGGCGTCATCTGTTCGTCCCGGAACTCCAAGATCGTCCATGGCATACCCAGCAAGGACGACGTGCTGGCCGACGGCGACCTGATCTCGCTGGACTTCGGCGCGATCGTGGACGGCTGGCACGGCGACGCCGCCGTCACCGTCACGGTCGGACAGGTCTCCGCCGAAGCGGCCGCGTTGTCGGCCGCGTGCCGAAGCTCGATGTGGGACGGCATCGCCGCGGCCCAGGTCGGCGGCCGGCTGACCGACATCTCGCATGCCGTCGAGACGTCCGTCCGCAGGTCCGGCCGCTACGGCATCGTGACCGGTTACGGCGGCCACGGGATCGGCACCGCCATGCACATGGAGCCGCACATCCTCAACCATGGAAAGCCCGGCAGGGGCCCGGAACTCGTTGCGGGAATGGCGCTGGCAATCGAGCCCATGATCACCCTCGGCTCGCCCAACACTCGAGAGCTTGCCGACAACTGGACTGTGGAAACGGCCGACGGCTCCCCGGCCGCGCACTGGGAACACACGGTCGCCCTCCTTCCGGACGGGGTCTGGGTGCTCACGGCCGAGGACGGCGGACGCGCCGAACTGGCTGCCCGCGGCGTTCGGCTGAGTTCGCTGGCCTGACCAATCCCCGCTGATCCCTGCATCGAATCTTGTTTGTGGCCGTTGTCAGTGCGGCGTTATAGGTTCGAGGGCAAGCTCAGAGAGGGGATGAGGGCATGAGTCGATCGTCTTTCGATCACCGGACAGCGCAGCCGATCAGCACAGTCGCCGAAGCCGGCACCTACGTGACGCGGGTCTGCTTCAAGCACGGGCCACCGACAAGAACTGGTCTCGAGCTGGAATGGATTCTTCTCGATCCCGCCGACCCGGAGCGTCGCGGTGATCTCAAGACCCTGCGGTCCCTGCTGGGTCCCCACGCTCCTCACACCATTGCCGCAGGCAGTCCAGCGGCCCCGCTGCCCGGTGGGGGTCTGGTCACGATCGAGCCGGGTGGCCAGGTCGAGATCTCCTCGGCCCCGGCACAGTCGGTCACCGCCTTGATCACGGCCATGACCGCGGACATCTCCGCACTGCAACGCCTGCTCGATCCGTCCGGTCTGGTGATGTCCGACCTGGCGGCGGACACCCGCCGGGCACCTGAGCTGTTGCTGCGGAGTCCGCGCTACACCGCGATGGCCGAGAGCTTCGACTCCATCAGCCCCGCCGGCCGCGTGATGATGTGTTCCACCGCCTCCGCGCAGGTGTGCCTGGACGTGGGTACTTCCGAGCTGGCCGCCGAGCGGTGGCGAGCGGCGCACTACCTCGGCCCGGTACTGCTGGCCGCGTTCGCCAACTCGCCGCTCGGCGCCGATACCGGGGCGCCGGTCGTGTCAGCTCGGATGTCTGCCTGGTGGGAGCTCGATCCAGCACGCACGCTGCCCCCCGAGACGTTCGACCCGGCCGACTACCCGGCTCGGGTGCTGGACACCCAGGTGCTGGCGCGGCGCCGCGCGGACGGCCCGTGGCTGGTGTCCGAGCCCCTCACGCTGCGCGAGTGGGCCGCATCTGGCGAACCGCTGACGGCCGCCGACATCGATCTGCACCTGTCGATGCTGTTCCCTCCGGTGCGCCCTCAGGGGTACCTGGAATTTCGGTACCTCGATCAGCAGCCCGCGGGGGAATGGGTGGCGCCACTAGCGCTGATCGCCGCTCTGTTCCGCAGCGGCGAGTCGGTGCGCCAGGTGCTCGAGGCCTGTGCCGACGTCGCCGATCGCTGGCGCCAGGCGACCGAGTACGGCCTGGCCGACCCCGCACTGCGCCGGGCCGCGGCTGAGCTGCACGAGATCGCGTGGCCGGGAATCGCCGAATTGGACTTGGACCCCGCGACGCTGGCCTTCATCACCGACCTGCTCGCCCGCCGGCTGCGGACGGGTATCAGCCCAGCCATGGACGCACTGCCGCACCCGCAACCAGAGAACGTTCCTCAGCCCGATAGGGAGCTGCGATGACCACGCTGCACGACTTCACCGATCCGACGACGCTGACCGACGACGCGCTCCGCCAGCACATCGCCGCGGAACTCGACAGGGCCCGACAGCGCACCAGTGCGCTGGCAGATGCCGTGGACGAGCAGGATCTGGTCAGCCAGCATTCGCCGCTCATGTCGCCCCTGGTGTGGGACTACGCGCACATCGCGAACCAGGAAGAGATCTGGCTGGTGCGGGATGTCGGCCGGCACGACGCCGTCCGCAGCGACATCGACGACATGTACGACGCCTTCCAGAACGCCCGGGCCGACCGTCCGGCGCTGCCGCTCCTGTCGCCGGTACAGACCCGGGGGTACGTGGCGCAGGTCCGGGACAAGGTCCTCGATGTCCTGAACTCCGCCCGGCTGAACGTCGATCCATTGACTCAGGCCGGTTTCGCGTTCGGCATGGTCGTGCAGCACGAGCAGCAGCACGACGAGACCATGTTGGCCACCCATCAGCTTCGCCGCACCGGCCCGGCGCTGCACGCCCCGACTCCGGCTCCCGACCGGGCCACCGGCCTGCCGGCAGAGATCTTCCTGCCGGCAGGCGGCTTCACGATGGGGACGTCGACCGAGGCATGGGCACTCGACAACGAACGCCCCGCCCACGAGGTGCAGGTGGACGCCTTCTTCCTCGACACGACGCCGGTGACCAACGGCCAGTTCGCCGCCTTTCTCGACGCCGGTGGCTACGACGACGAGCGATGGTGGTCCGCAGGCGGATGGGCCCATCGACACCGCGCCAATCTCAGCGCGCCGCTCTTCTGGTTCCGCAACGACAACGGTGACTGGTACCGCCGGAGCTTCGGCACGGTGCTGCCCGTCGTGGCGGACGAGCCGGTGGTGCATGTCTGCTACTACGAGGCCGAGGCCTACGCGGCCTGGGCCGGCCGGAGGCTGCCCACCGAGGCGGAGTGGGAGAAGGCCGCGCGCTGGGATCCGGATACTCAACGGTCCCGGCGCTACCCGTGGGGCGACGCCGACCCGATGCCGGCGCATGCCAACCTCGGCCAACAGCATCTTCGGCCGGCCCTGGCGGGAAGCTATCCGGCAGGGGCGTCACCGCTCGGAGTGCATCAGCTGATGGGCGACGTCTGGGAGTGGACGTCCTCCACGCTGTCGGCCTATCCCGGCTTCCGCCCGTTCCCGTATGACGAGTACACCAAGGTTTTTCTCGGATCGGATTACCGGGTGCTGCGAGGTGGGTCGTTCGGAACCGACCGTGCGGCGTGCCGGGGCAGTTTCCGCAACTGGGACTACCCGATTCGCCGTCAGATCTTCGCCGGCTTCCGGACGGCCCGGAACGCCGGCCGGGCCTGAGCACCCGTGTGCCGTCACTTCGGCTACCTGGGCGAACCGGTCTCGCTCGCAGACCTGGTCTTCACTCCGCCGCACTCGCTGGCCAGCCAGTCCTACGCCCCACACGATATGCGCGGCGGCGGAACGGTCAACGTCGACGGCTTCGGAGTGGGGTGGTACCCGGCAGGCTCTGCGGCTGTGAGCCGAACGGCTGAGGGTGAGCCGGCCGCGCGGCGCTACCGGCGGTCCGTGCCCATCTGGCAGGACGCCAACTTCGCCCAACTCGCGGCTGACACCCACGCGACCGGAGCCCTCGGTGCGCTGCGCAACGCCACCGCGGGCATGCCGGTGGCTGAGGCCGCGTGCGCCCCGTTCACCGATGGCCAGTGGCTCTTCAGCCTGAACGGGCGCATCAGCGGCTGGCCCGACACCGTGGTTCGGCTTGCCGCTGAGCTGCCGCCGCGCGACCTGCTGACCCTCGAGGCGCCGACGGACTCCGCGCTGCTCTGGGCCGTCTTGCGTCATCGCCTGTCGGTGCCCGGGCAGCCCCGTCCGGTCGACCCGGCGGTGGTGCTCGGGAGCCTGGTGGCACAACTGCTCATCGACGCGCCGGGATCGCGACTCAACACCCTGCTCACCGATGGTCGGCGACTCTATGCCACCACGGCCAGCCATTCGTTGTGGTGCCGGCACAGCGGATCGAGCGTGTTGCTCGCCAGCGAGCCCTTCGACAACGACCCGGCGTGGATCTGTATCGAGGACGGCCACGTCGTCACCGCCGACCGTACCGGCGTGAGCAGCGCCCCGCTGCCGCGCACCAGCCCTGAAGAAAGTGGATCGGATGTCCATCAACGTTGACAACACCCTCCTCGACTCGGCCAGCTCGGTCGAGGAGCTGGCACTGGACGCGCGGGTCGGGCTCACGTCCACGCCCAAGTCTCTGCCGCCGAGGTGGTTCTACGACGCGCGTGGCAGCGAGCTGTTCGAGCAGATCACCGAGCTGCCCGAGTATTACCCCACTAGGACGGAGCGCCAGATCCTGGAGGCGTACGCGGACGATATTGCCGCCGCGGCGCCGGTGAACACCGTCATCGAGCTGGGTTCAGGGTCCTCGACCAAGACGCAGCTGCTCCTGGATGCGTGGCAGCGCGCTGGAGCCTTGCAACGGATCGTCACCCTGGACGTGTCCACCAGTGCATTGGCTGAGGCGGCAGCCGGGCTCGCGGGCCGATATCCGGACGTCGAGGTACGTCCGGTGCGGGCTGACTTCGCCCGGCACCTCAAGGACCTTCCGACGACGGGACGTACCGCCATCGTCTTTCTGGGGTCCACCATCGGCAACCTCGACCCCGCTGAGCGTGGCCGGTTCTTCGAGCAGGTGAGGTCCGCGCTACCCGACGGCGACGTGCTGCTGATGGGCACCGACCTGGTCAAGTCAGAGCAGGCTTTGGTTCCCGCCTACGACGACGCGGCCGGGGTCACGGCGGAGTTCAACCTGAACCTGCTCCAGGTGCTGAATCGGGAGCTGGACGGCAACCTGCCGATCGAGGCGTTCAGCCATCGCGCGGTCTGGAACTCGGAGCAGGAGCGGATCGAGATGCGGCTTCGCGCCGACCGGACGGTGGATGCCTGCCTGGCGGCCATCAGCCTGCGGGTGCACTTCGACGAGGGCGAGGAGATGCTCACCGAAATCTCGTCGAAGTTCCATCGAAAAGGCATCTCGGCGGAGCTTGCTGCGGCCGGACTCCGCGTGCAGCGGTGGTGGACCGACCCGCTGGAGGCCTTCGCGGTGAGTTTGTCCGGCTGATAGCTCCCTGTCCGGGCCGGTGATTGACCGGAAGAGAGCGGCATGGCCAGCAGTGCGGTGCCCCCACATCCGCGACGTCCACTGTCCCTAGCAGTGGTCGATCTGCTGCCATGCCGCTCCACCCTCCCCCGAGGTTTTTAGGTGCCTTCCTGCCCGTGGTGACGTTCCTTCAATTGCGTCTCTTTGACGTGGAGGTGCGTCATGCCTTGAGTTGCTTGGAGAAGTTGTTGCAGGTGATGCCGCAGGAGCGAGACGGCACCGCCCGGTGTCGGCGGGCGCCGATGAGGGCGAGCCGCAGTTCGGAGGCGTTGATCAGTAGCTGGTTGGCAAAGTCCAGCGGCTTGAGATCCCCGGCGGTACGCATGCTGGCTCCTGTCGTAACGGACAACAGACATTAAAGTGCCGGGTAACGGCTTACTTGTCAAGTATTGACTTGTTTTACTTGCTGGCCGGAAGATCCGATAGCGCGGGTAGCCGGCTCACGCCACCGACCAGAGCGGAACCTGGCGCGCCAGCGCTCGCCGTAGCGCTCTGCGCTCGACACGGTCCACCCGGCTCAGGCGGACGGCCAGCGTCTCACTGTCGACATCGAGCCACTGCGCGATAGCGCCCGGATCTTCGACCCCACCCAGGGCCCGAATGGCGGCGATGAGCTGTGACAGCGGAACGAGTCGCAGCGCGGTCTCGGTGTGCACCTGGATCTCTTCGCGCTGGGACCAGGGGCCGCAATCGAGGATGCCCCGCTCGAGATGAACGAGTTCGTGGGTGAGGGTGCATCGTCGCTGGGCGCCGCTGGTGCCGGCGCGCAGGGCGATCACCAGGCCGTCATCGCGGACCTCGCCGAGCAGGTCACCGGACATCGGCTCGATCACGACCCGGACCGCGGGCCAGTTCTGCCGAACGTCAGCCCAGGGGTCGTACAGCCCGCGGCTGTCATAGGAGATGAGCTGGGGGCGGGGGGTGCCGGGGCGCGAGGTCATGCTCGCAGTATCGGGTGAGGCTCTGACGATTCTGTGCCGGTGGTGGGTTAGCGCTGGGGTGGTTCGAGGGTGCCGCGGCGGGCTGCTTTGGTGGTTTTTTTGGAGCGGTGTGTGTCTAGTCGGGTGACGGGTGTGGTGGTGTCGGCGGTCTGGGTGGGTTCG